>JAEIGA010001973.1_pt1 | contig 32735 bp, 26 predicted proteins | sample 9270691 | NCBI WGS metagenome assembly JAEIGA01 (sample SAMN17057246, study PRJNA624740) | gut metagenome | biome: biome; isolation source: fecal sample | host: Bos grunniens | place: China: Xizang | collected 2019 | reverse complement strand
GTTATAAGAATTTCTTCGATGAGTTGTATTCCAATAAAGAGTAAGCGCAGCCAAGGCAGCTCCGCTTACATTCCACCACCATCGCTTCCAAAAATGCGTAAAAAAAGGAGCGATGGTGTTTGTTCTCTGGCGCAGCATCCGTAACGCCCGCAGTACCCGCAGCGCCCAATTAGATATTATTCTCGAATTCGGAGAGGAAACGGAGGTCGTTTTCGAAGTAGTGGCGAAGGTCTTTCACCTGCCATTTGAGCATCGCGATGCGCTCGACACCCATACCGAAAGCGAAACCGCTGTATTTTTTAGAATCGATACCGCTGGCCTCCAAGACATTCGGGTCCACCATGCCGCAGCCCAAAATCTCCAACCAACCGGTGCCCTTGCAGACATTACAACCCTTGCCGTGGCAGATATTGCAACTTACGTCTACCTCTGCCGAAGGCTCCGTGAAGGGGAAGTAGGAAGGACGCATGCGGATTTGCGTCTCGGGACCGAACATTTCACGAGCGAAAAGCAAGATAGACTGCTTCATATCGGCGAAAGTGACATTTTCATCAATGTACAAGCCCTCTACCTGATGGAAAATACAGTGTGCACGCGCCGAAATCGCCTCATTGCGGAATACACGACCCGGGCATACCACGCGAATAGGAAGCGGCATCGTCTCCATACAACGAACCTGCACACAAGAAGTGTGAGTGCGAAGCAAAATGGGATTTTTCTCCTGATTGTTTGTAACAAAGAAGGTGTCCTGCATTTCGCGGGCAGGATGCTCCGGCGGGAAGTTCAAGGCTTCAAATACGTGGTAATCATCTTCCACTTCGGGGCCTTCAGCCACGTCGTAGCCGAATTTGCGGAAAATCTCCACAATCTCTTCGCGCACGATACTTACAGGATGGCGAGAACCCAAAGGAAAATCGTCACCCGGACGACTCAAATCTTCGCCACTGCCACCATTTTTGCCACCAGCCGCAGCACCCGCATTGGCTTTCAACTCCTCAATTTTGGCTGCTGCAGCATTTTTCAATTGGTTCAGTTTCTGGCCGAATTCCCTCTTTAACTCCGGAGCTACTGTACGGAACTCCTCAAAAAGCGCGGTAATCGTACCTTTCTTTCCCAATAAACGGATGCGGGCTTCTTCAACTTCTGCTGCCGTAGTGCATTTCAGGGCCTCAATTTCTCCCAGAATCTGCTCGATTTTCTCTTTCATATCAATATCTACCTTTTTTTCTTTTTTCTCTTTCTCTGATTCTTCGACCGGCGCCATCTTTCAAATACTTATTCCATTGCTCCGGTGTCAGGATTTTTTTCAAAGCATTATCTGCTTTTTCCGTCCATTTGTCCTGGACACGCTGATATAATTCGTTCTGACTGATACGATCTTTGCGCATCTGTAGAATCTCTTGGTTCAGACAACCATAATCGTGTCGCAGGATGGAATCCGCATAAAAAATCTGCCAGTATTCCATCTCAAGCAGTTCGCCCAAGCGTTCCGCTTCCTTGGCTGCCACCTCGTCCACATCCAACTCCTGTCCTCCATTTTGCTGGGCACGTAAATCAGCGCCCGCAAAAAGAAAAATCAAAGAAATGAAAAAGACGAAAATGTTTTTATGGTTGTATGTCATATATTTCGTAAATTTGCCTAATCTATTTTACGTATTATACGAATTTCGCAAAGTTAAGAATTTTATGTCAAAAAGAAAATCATTCCCTGTCCGTAATCTGCCTAAATACATTATGCAGTGGACGGCTTTGGCTGCTATTCTGTTTTTTCTGACAGGATTGGCAGGACTTGTTTTTCCCGAAATGGAAAAAGCAGACCCCGAGGCGTATTGCCCGATGGGAGGTTTGCAAGCGTTTTGTACCTATTTGGTGAGAGGTTCTCTCCCTTGCAGCATGACGACCATGCAGATTGTGATGGGCTTGGCACTCGCCGCGACCGTCATCTTCCTCGGTAAATTATTCTGTTCATACCTGTGCCCGATCGGAACGGTAGAAGACTTGCTGACGGAAGCCCGCCGCGCGCTACGCATCAAAGCTATCAAAATCAAGTCTTTCGGAGTGGCAGACCGTATTCTTCGTGTGATTAAGTACGGTCTTCTTTTCCTTATATTTTATATGACTTGCTCTTCCAGTGAGTTGTTCTGCAAGAAAATTGACCCTTATTATGCCGTGGCGACCGGTTTCCAAGGTGAAATTATCCTGTGGTTGAGCATCGTGATTGTGGCGTTGGTGATTGTGCTGGGCTTTTTTATCGACCGATTCTGGTGCCGCTATATCTGCCCCCTCGGAGCCGCCAGCAACAGCTTGAAATTCTATCTCCCCTTGGGATTGGTGTTGCTAGTATTCTGGGTGCTCTCTTTGCTGGGTGTATCCGTGCATTGGGTGTGGATTTTGGCGACTTTCTGTTTGGTGGCCTATTTGTTGGAGGCGTTCCATTCCAAACCCAAATTCCAAGCGATTCATCTCGTGCGTGATGAGCAGCTTTGCAACAAATGCGGACTTTGCTCCAAACGTTGCCCTTATCAGGTAAGCATTGGTAGCTTCGGTTCAAGAGTAGATTCTGTGGATTGTACCCTCTGTGGCGATTGTATTGGCGTTTGTGCGCGGAAAGCCTTGAATTTCAGCGTGTGCAAGCCCGTGAAAAAAGCCTCTTGTCTGCGTCGTATGTTGCCCGCTTTCTTGGCGATTATCCTGTTGGTAGCTGCGTTCTGTTTTGGTAATCAGTTTGAACTTCCGACCATTGACGAGACTTGGAATATGGAAAATGTGGACGAATCCAAACTCGAAAAAATGGAAATGTCCGGATTGCGAACCATCAAATGTTTCGGTAGTTCCATGGCTTTCAAGGCGAGAATGGAAAAAGTTCCCGGCGTCTATGGCGTGAAGACCTATGTGGGCAAACATCGTATTGTGGTGTTGTATGACCCTGCGAAAATCAGCGAAGAGAAACTTCAGCAGCTTATTTTCGTGCCTTCTCGTTTCCGTGTATCTTCTCCGAATCCCTATGAGATTCCTTCGTTGAAGGTTTATACCATACGTGTGGAAAAAATGTATGATAAGTTCGATTTGAACTACCTTGGCTTGCAGATGCGTAACACCGACAAGAAAATTTATGGTGTGGAGTCTGAATTTGATTGCCCTGTTCGTGTGCGTGTCTTTGCCGATCCGTCTGAGCAACTTGATAAAGAATGGTTTAAGGAAATCGTCAATCGCGAGAGTCTGGATATGCCTGTGCACGGCGGTGGCGTGAAAAAGACTCCGATGAATCTGGAATTTGTCCGTATGGAAGAGGGTGTGGATAGCGTGGCGACTACCGAGTTTCTTGAGAAAATGTTCGATGGCTTCTATGCGACCTACAACGGACGTTATGATGGAGCGGACGGACAAAAAGTGGTACGCAAGCGCGCTGAGCAGTATGCCGGCAAGAAACAGTTTATCTACGAATTGGCGGACACCAATTATCAGAAGCCCATTGTGCGTCGCGCTCTTCCTTTCTTGAGTAATCATATTTCCCGCGAAGAGGGTATTATTTCTATGAAATTGACCTTGAATAAGGAATATGTTCCGGCCTTGCAGATTCGTTATGCGGCACCTGCAACCGCCGAGAAAATCTGGTCTTTGTTGCAAGAGGAAATGTGGACCATTACTTATAAGGTAGATGATGTTCGTCAGGAAAAACCCCGTCTGGTATTTAGAAAAGAGGGTGTTACTTTCCCTGTTACCGAATAAGCGTAGAAAAGTATGTTGAGAAAATTTGTATTTACCGTTGCGCTGTTGCTCTCCTCGACGTTTGTCCTGTTGGCAGACGAGGGAATGTGGATGATTCATTCCCTAAACGAAGCGTTGGAAAAGAAGATGCAGGAGCGCGGATTGGAGCTTTCGGCTCGTGAAATTTATAATAGCGAGGCGCCGGGAACTTCTTTGGCGGATGCAGTGGTTTCTTTGGATTTTGGTTGTACGGGAAGTATTATCTCCAAGGAAGGCCTGCTCATAACCAATCACCATTGCGCATATTCCGATTTGTATCGTCTCAGTACGCCTCAATGCAATTATTTGGAGGGCGGTTATTGGGCATATAAAGATGTGGATGAGATTCCTATAGAAGGTAAAAGTGTGCAGTTCTTGCGTAAGGTCATCGATGTGACAGAAGAGGCGCAGGAAATTATCAAAAAAGGTTTGCCCGGTATTCCTTCCGTGGGGGCTCGTAAATTGGCTTTCCACATGGAGAAGAAATATGAAAAGGAAAGTGGTATGATGGCGTCGCTTGCTTCTATGTGGGGCGGCAGTAAATACTATATCTGTCTGTATCAGGAGTATCATGACGTACGTTTGGTGGCCGCTCCGCCTATCTGTATGGCCTCTTTTGGAGGGGATATAGACAATTGGCAATGGCCCCAGCAAAAGTGTGATTTTGCTATGTATCGTGTCTATACGGCTCCCGATGGCTCTCCGGCCCAATATGCAAAAGAAAATATCCCTTTGCATTGCGCCAATCCTTTGAAAATAGCCAAGCGAGCCATTCGTGAGGGCGATTTTGCGATGGTGATGGGCTATCCCGGCAGCACCGACCGTTACTCTTCTTCTTTTGAGGTGGACTATAAGCAGACCGTCACCCTCCCCCTGACCAATGAAATCCGTGGAGAGCGTCTTCGTATTATCAAAGATCAGATGAATAAAGATGAGGTGGTTCGTTTGAAATATTCGGATAAATACTTCACTTACAGCAATGTACACGAATTCCAAAGAATGCAGAAAGAGTGTTGCGACCGTTTCTCGGTGGTGGCGAAAAAGCAGGAGTTGGAGAAAGAATTGCAGGTGTGGATTGAGGCGGATTCAGCCCGCGCGGCTCGTTGGGGAAGTCTTTTGGCGGATTTGGATAAGGCCTATAAGGAATCAGCCAAGTTGGCAAGAAATAGGATTGTGTTCCAGGAAGTTATGTTCCGTTCGACACCTTTGGCGGTGATTGCGACCCGTCTTTCCGCCAAAGGCTCCCGCTGGAACGATAAGGAGTGGGAGGCGATTGATTTGCCTACAGAACGCCGAGTGTTTGATTTTTCCTTGCGTACGTGGTATGAGAAAATGGACGAGGCGTTGATGGCGGATTGTCATAAAGAACTCTATGCGCGCTATCAAGGCGATTATGACCAGATGGTAGCGGCTGTTTGGGACCGCAGTATGCTGACGGATGGTCGCTTTGCCTTTGCGGATAGTTTGCAGCGCGCGCAGTGGGCGGATTCTCTTGCAAACGACCCTCTGTATCAATTCTTTACCAGTTTGAAGATTGCTCGTTTCAACGACTTGACTTTGTCTCGTCAGTTGCAGGATTTGAATCGTGAATACAAGCAGGCTCTGTATGCCATGAGGTTGGATAAAAAGCAGCCTCAATATCCCGATGCCAATTCTACTTTGCGTTTGACCTATGGCACGGTTGGCCCTTTGGCTCCTGCGGATGGCAGTATCAACAAGCCTTGTTTTACCTATCCTGCCCAAATTCTGGAAAAGGAAAATCCGGATGTGTATGAATTCCGTCTTCGTAAAGATGTGAAAACGGCTTTGAAGAAAGCTTTGCGAGGAAAAGGGCATTGGGGTGCAGGAGGACGCGAGACCATGTATGTGAATTTCCTCAGCGATAACGATATTTCTGGTGGAAACTCCGGTTCGCCGGTTTTGAATGGCCGGGGAGAGCTAATCGGTCTGGCGTTTGATGGTAATAGTGAGTCTCTGGCCAGTGATGTAGATTATACGCTTGAATATAATAAGTGTGTGAGTGTGGATATTCGTTATGTGTTGTGGACGCTGGATAAATATGCCCACATGAAAAGAATCCTGAAAGAACTTGAAAAAATGTAAAGAATTTCTAAGTTTTTTATTAACTTTGAGAAACCATATTAAAATTATACGACTATGACTGAAAATACCGTAACCAAAGAACTGTTTGAGGTGGTAAAAAATGCGAATCCACTTGACTCTATTGCATACGCTCGTAAAATCCAGGTGTTGGTGGCCCTTTATCATGAAGGAGGCCGTCAGGAGGATCTTTTGGCTGCTATCAATGCAAAGGATTATTTCGTAAATCATTTTATCGATAATAAATTCGGCGGCGTTTATCAGTCTGTTGACGCCAATGGAGAGCGCGACAATGCTTCCAAGAAGACTTTGGCACAGGCTTATGCCATCGCTGCTTTGGCAGATTTCGTAAAGGTGGTGAAAGATGAAAGTGTGCTTGCTATCGCTCAGAACATTTACCATACCATCGAGAAGAACGTGTGGTGTGAGGAGTGTGGCTCTTATGTAAAAGGTCGCGAGCGTGATTGGAGCGTTCCTGAAAGTACTTGTGCTGCCAAAGGGGGTTGCAAGTCTGTTCAGAATGCTGTGTATGATGCCTATTGCAAATTGTATAGCGTATGGCCTCATGCCATTCTTAAATGTTCCATTATCAAAGCTTTTGGTGCAATCGTAAAATAAAATCGAAGCAGTTTTCGCGCTATGTTCGATTTTATGGCCATCAGTATCATTGACATTCTGGACATCGTCATTGTTGCCCTCTTGATATTTTTGGCTTTCAGATGGATGCGCGGCTCTTCGGCCATCAACATATTTTTTGTTGTTGTTTCGTTTTATCTCCTCAGGGTGGTTGCGTCTTCGTTAGGAATGAAGATGATGACCGCCCTGATGGATATGGTGCTGAACCTGGGTTTGTTAGCGCTTGTCGTAATCTTCCAGCCCGAGGTTCGCCGCTTCCTGATAAATTTTGGAAAGCAATATCGCAATGTGCCGAAAGGCGCTTTTTTGGGTAAGTTCAGCCGCAAAGAGCGCCGTGCTACGGGAGAGGTGATTCAGGAAATCTGCGAGGCTTGCCGTACGATGTCGGCTGAAAAAGTGGGAGCGCTCATTGTGATTGCTCCGGATGTTAGTTTGGAAGACGTAATCAGTACGGGTGATGTCATCAATGCCAAAGTCAATCGCCGCTTGCTCTGCAATCTGTTCTTTAAGAATTCTCCTTTGCATGATGGAGCGGTTGTGATTGATAATCATAGGATTTTGGCTGCGCGCTGCACCCTTCCCATTACGCCTCGCACCGACATCCCGCCTCAATATGGCATGAGGCATAAAGCGGCCATCGGTATCACCGAACAAGCCAATGTGGATGTGGTGGTGATTTCAGAGGAAACGGGAAATATATCCTTTGTGAAAGATGGCACCTTGAAGGCGATGAATAATATCAATGAATTAAGACTCGCGTTGGATAAGTCATACAATGGAGAATTATAATCAGAAGTTGGAAAATAAATTGGGCTTCGACCGTGTGCGAGATGCGGTTGCGGCTCGTTGTATGACGCAGTATGCTCGTGATCGTGTCTATGCGGAGCTTTTTTCCACCAAGGAGAAAGAGATTTTGTCGCGTCTTCGACTGACCGATGAAATGCGCCTGATTTGTATGTTCGAGGAGTCTTTCCCGCAAAGTGGATTTATCGACTGTTTGGACTTTCTGCTGCCCCTTGAACGCTTTGATGCGGCCATAGATTTACTTTCTTTGCGTAAGCTCCGAACGATGTTGCAGACTTTGAACAAGGTGACATCGTTCTTTTTCGCTATAAAAGACGGCATTTATCCCTGTCTGAAACGCATGTCTGCCTCTGTGTCGAGATTTCCTGAAATCGAAGAACGCATTGACGGTATCATCGACCGATACGGACAGGTAAAAGATACGGCGTCGGACGAACTTTATGAAATCCGTCGCGAACTAAGAGAAAAGGAGTCGGCCATTGCCCGTCGTGCAGCGGCGGTGTTACGTCGTGCGCAGGCCGAAGGAATTGCTTCCGAGGATGCGGCGGTGACGGTGCGTGACGGCAAAATGTTGATTCCGGTCAGTGCGGCCGATAAAAAGAAGTTAAGCGGCTTTATTTACGATGAATCTGCCTCCGGAAAGACCGCGTTTATCGAGCCGGCTGAACTCGTGCAACTCGACAATGAAATCAGCCAGTTGCGTTTTGATGAGCGTCGTGAGATTTTGCGCATTCTGATGGCTTTTACCGATGCTTTGCGTCCTGAATTGCCGACTTTGGCGGATGCTGCCCGATATATGGGTGAGATTGATTTCCTGATGGCAAAAGCTCGTCTGGCTTTGGATTATCGTGCCGGTATGCCGCTCATTTCCCGAGAGGGGACCATTCATTTGCGAAAAGCGCGTCACCCCTTGTTGGAGGAAGCGCTGAAAAAAGAGGGGAAGGAAATCGTACCTTTGACTTTGAGTCTGACTCCACAGAAACATATTCTTTTGATTTCAGGTCCCAATGCGGGCGGAAAGTCCGTGTGCCTGAAAACTATGGGTTTGCTTCAATATATGTTCCAGTGGGGTATGCTCATTCCGACTTCCGAGTCTTCTGAACTGTGCGTCTTCCGAAAAATCATGGTGAGTATAGGGGATGACCAGTCGCTCGACAATGATTTGAGTACCTATAGTTCGTTTTTGGCGGAAATGAAGACTATGCTGCTTTCAGCCGGTTCCGACACGCTGATTTTGATAGATGAGTTCGGAAGCGGTACTGAGCCGGCGGCAGGTGGAGCGATTGCAGAAGCACTTTTGTCCCGATTCGACCAGGCTAAATCTTATGGTGTCATCACGACTCACTATACCAATTTGAAATTGTATGCTTCCGCTCCTGATAGCGGGGTTGTCAATGGGGCCATGGCTTTTGACACCCAGCAGATTGCCTCCTTGTTTAAGTTGGAGATGGGCTTGCCGGGAAATTCCTTTGCTTTTGAATTGGCCCGCAAGATGGGTTTGCCGGAAGAGGTGGTAAAAGACGCCGAGAAAAGGGCAGGTGAGGAGTTTGTGGGGATGGAACGCAATCTCCGTAAGATAGAACGCAGTCGTCGTGCTTTGGATGAAAAACTGGAACGCATCCGCACCACGGACAAGACTTTGGAAAACATAACGGATAGATATCGCTCCGAATTGCAGGATATCAAGCAGACGCGTAAGGAGATTTTGGATGCCGCTCGCAAAGAGGCGGAAAGCATAGTCAAAGGAGCGAATAAGGAGATAGAAAATACCATACGTGCCATTAAGGAGTCTCAGGCGGAGAAGACGCAGACACAAAAAGCGCGTAGTGGATTGTCAGAATTTATGCAAGCCTTGGCCCTTCGCAAAGAAGAAGAGCAAAAGGCAAAAGACGATTATATAGAAAAGAAAATCGCCCAGATTGACGCCCGAAAGGAGCGCGAAAGGCAAAGAAAGGCACTACGTGCAGGACAGCGTAAAGAGCAGCAGGAGAAGGAGTTGGCACAGCAGCAAGAGCAGATGCAGGCTTTCCGAAACGCGCCTTTGCAGGTGGGAGAAAAGGTCAGGGTGAAGAGCAATTCCATGGTGGGAGAGGTCATTGAGGCTGGTCGTAAGACCGTTACGGTGGCTGTCGGCAGCATTACTTCGCGTCTTAAAACCCAGGAGGTGGAGAGGATTACGGCCAACGAATACAAGGCGCTTTCCAAACCTGCCAAGCAGGATTATCAGAGTATTCGGGTGGATGAGAATATCCGTCAGCGCAAATTGGAATTCAAGATGGAGTTGGACGTAAGGGGAGAGCGCCTGAATGATGCTTTGGATAAAGTGACGCAATATATCGATGATGCCATTATGCTGGGCGTGTCCCATGTAAGGATTATTCACGGAAAGGGCACCGGCGTTCTGCATGAGGAGATACAGAAGATGCTTCGGGTGATGCCGGGCGTGGAGCAGGTGGCAGACGAACATATTGAATTGGGAGGCAGCGGCGTAACGCTCGTGAAATTGTCATGAGTACGCCCGATACATTGGCATTGGGGAGAAAAGGCGAGCAGTTGGCTTGTGACTTTTTGACGGAGAGGGGACATCAGTTGTTGGCCCGTAATTATAGAAACGGGCGTTATGAACTGGATGTTATCAGTTTGGATGCAAATGGTCTGCATTTTGTAGAGGTGAAAGATCGAAAAGACGCCGACTATCTGGATGGTTGTATTACAGCCAAAAAACAGAAAAACATGGTGGCTGCGGCCCATCGCTATATTGCCTCTCATGCGCATTTGTCGGGTTTGGATTATTATTTTGATGTCATTATGATAGTAGATGGTCAGTCGATAGATTATTATCCTCAGGCTTTTATACCGATATATTTATAAATTATGAATACGTCCCACAATTATTGTCTTATTTTGGCGGGTGGAGCCGGAAAACGATTCTGGCCCGTCAGTCGCGAAAGTCTTCCCAAACAATTTGTTCCGGTTACGGATTTAGATACCACTTTCCTCCGCCATACATTTGACAAATTTTCCAAGGTTGTTCCCCAAGAGAATATCTTGGTGGTTACGACAGAGCGATATACCCAATTTGTAAAGGATATCATTCCTGAACTGAATGATGAAAATCTTTTGGTAGAGCCCTATATCCGTGATACGGCCCCATCTTTGACCTATGCTAGTTACAAATTGTTACTGCGCGACCCTCAGGCGACGATGGTCGTAACTCCTGCGGACCACTTGATCAAGGATGACCAGGCTTTTGTCGATACGATTTCTTATGCGTTGGAATATGCGTCAAGCCACGATGAACTGTTGGTGCTGGGAACGCTTCCTACGCGTGCTGATACCAATTTTGGTTATATCCAGAAAGTCGGCGGCAGCGCGATGGTGGATCATCCTGTGCGCGTGAAGACTTTCACAGAGAAGCCGGATGCGTCGTTGGCGAAAGTGTTTGTGGAGAGTGGTGAATTTCTCTGGAATGCGGGTGTTTTTATCTGGAATGTCAAGACCATCACGGAGGAAATTGAGGCGTGTATGCCCTTGTTAGCCAGTCAATTTGAAGGATGGCAGGCTGCTTTTAACACACCGGCCGAGAAGAAATTTATCATGGGCGTGTATGGGGGTTGCGAGAAACAATCCATCTCTTACGGGGTGTTGGAGAAGACCCGTCGCGCCAGCGTCTATCCGGCGAAATATGCCTGGGCAGACTTTGGTGAATGGCAGACTTATTATGAAATGATTGAGAATAAGGATGCTTCGGAAAATGCGGTACACGGCACGGTGATTACGGCAGACAGTCGTAAGAATGTCATCATTACCACGCAAAAAGACAAGATGATTGCTGTACAAGGTCTGGATTCTTATCTTGTGGTGGACACCGATGATGTTTTGTTGATTTGTCCCAAAGATATGGCAACCTACAAGCAGTTTTTCTCTCTGTTGAACGTCAGTTTGCCTGAAAAATACAAGTAGCGTCTGCGATGTCAAAATTTGTCAAGATTCCTCTTATAGTCTTGTCCGCTCTGGTCGGGTTGGTTTTTGCCTTGCTGGTGACTGTTCAGTTGGTGTTGTCTGAAAAGACCTTGACTTCTCTGGTCAATCAATACGCCGTACACTTGGTGGATGCGGATGTGCATTTCGGCAGGATTAAATTGTCATTGGTGGAAAAATTCCCACGCGCCTCTCTTACTCTCAATGATGTCTCTGTTGTCACGCGTCCCTCCGCCTCGGATCTCTCTCAGTCGGATTCCTCTGCGTTGGCTCTTTCTGCGTCGGATCCCGTTGTGCAAGGTGATACATTGGCGAGTTTCCGTCAGTTGAAGGTGGTGATGAAAGTCAGCGATTTATGGGAAAAAGGATCCATTCATATTCCTTTTGTCGAGCTTCGTTCCCCTCGAATTTTTGCCCGTAAGTATGCGGATGGGGCGAATTGGAATATCTTGAAAGAGGATAGTCTGACCGTTCAAGTCAGTGATTCTACGCTTTTGGCGGCTGACTCTAACTTCGTTGAGGAAGATACATCTTCATTCTCTCTTCCTGTCATCCATATCAACCATATTCGTTTGACTGGCAATCCCTATGTCCGTTTCAGTTCAGAGCCGGACTCTTTGTTTGCAGTCATTCGTGCCAAGCAGATGGTGGTCCGCAGTAATATCCGTACGGATTCTTTGGCGCAGTTGCGTGGTCGTTTTACCATTGATTCTTTATTCGTAGCGGGCCGATATAAAAAGGATACGGTCTTTTTTGGACTGGAAAATCTGGAACTTTCCCGCCGTCCTGACACGGTTCATCTGCAAGCCAAAGCCAAGGCGGCGCTCGCCCTGGCTTCTTTGGGCAGGACCCGTGTGCCGATGGAACTGGATATCAATATCGTGAAAGAGGACTCTGCGGCCTATCGTCTTTCTTTGGATCATTTTACGGTCAGCGCGTTTGATGTGCCGGTGAAAGCCAGCGGTGAGGCCTGGTATCGTAAGGGTGATGTGGGAGTGGATGTTTCTTTGGGAACAGCCGATGAAAAACGCCTCTATGCCTACCTGAAAGGCGAGGGTTCTCCCGTCGGATTGAATTCCGTCGCCGATGATATGCTTTTTACGGTGGATGCCTTGCTGACCAGCGACTTGAAGGGCTTGTTGGAATTGGTTCCTCAATCACTGCCTATTTCAGCCTCTGGTGTGCTGGATGCGCGTATTTCCGGTGAAATTAAAAAGTCTCAGCTTTCGCTCTCCGAATTCCCCAAGGCCAATCTGCAAGGTCGTCTTATGTCAAAATCTCTCCATGTGGATATGCCGGAGGATACGATTTTTGCTCAATTGAGTGACCTGAATATCCGTCTTGCCGCTGAGGGAAGAAAGTTTCGTCAAAATGGCAAATCCCGTCGTATGCTGACTTTGTCGGTTCAACTTGATACCGCAAAGGTGAATTATAAAAATGTCTTCGATGTCAAAGGAGACAAGTTGGCGTTGCGCTTGTATAATTCTGCGTCTATCCTTACCTCTCCCCAGAAAAATGCCGTTCATCCTTTCTCGGGTGCATTGGATATCGCAAATCTTCGTTTGAAAGACTCCGACGGGGTCGTAATGGTATTGAAAAATTCCAAAGAGTCTTTTTCTATCCGTCCCAAACGCCAACAACCCCAGACGCCGGTTTTGTCTTTGCGTAGTTCCAATGGTCGTTTCTTTTATAAAAGCGGGGCTGACCGTTTCCGTCTGAATAATCTGTCATTCAATGTCAGTGCAGAAATGAATACGGTAGAGCGCGCTCAACGTCGTGAAGCCTTCTTGGATAGTTTGTCAAGACGTTTTCCGGGCGTGTCTCGCGATAGTTTGCTGCTTACCTGGCGTGCCTCTCGCAAGGTCTCTGCGCCGCAGTTGCCTGACTTTTTAAGTGAGAAGGATTTTCAAAAGAGTGATTTGCATTTCTCGCTTCCCTCGGTGGCTGAAAAGTATTTTCGTGAGTGGAATCTCAATGGTGCATTGTCGCTCTCTCGTTTGAGTATGGTAACTCCGTCATTTCCGTTGAAAAGCAATGTGGCGAATTTGGGTGCCAGTTTCAATAACAATACGATTAGTTTGGATTCTCTATATCTGTTCAGTGGCAAATCGGATTTGTTTGTAAATGGAAAATTGAGTGGGCTTAAGCGTTTTCTGGCAGGCAGGGGCCCTGTGCAGCTGGATGTTGCGCTCCAATCCGAGGAACTGGATTGCAATGAATTGCTGGCAGCCTGGAATACCGGTCAGAGTCTCAGTCAGGAATATAAGGATAGTCTTTCTGTCTTGGATGATGAGGCTTTTGATTCGCAGATAGAGCAATTGGAGGTGGAGGAGCAGGATACCACTTCAAATCTTTTTGTTGTTCCTGCCAATCTGATAGCTAATGTTACGGTAGATGCTGGGGAAATCCATTTCGGCGATTTGTCTTTGCTCAGTGTCAATACAGAGTTGGCCGTCAAGGAGCGTTGTGTGCGTATCACCAATACGATGGCGACTTCTGATATCGGAAATGTGCTTTTTGAAGGCTTTTATTCGACCCGCACCAAGTCTGATTTGAAGGTGGGTGTCAATTTGAGTTTGCAGGAGGTAACCGCTGAAAAAGTGATTGAATTGATGCCGGCCATTGATACTCTGATGCCGCTTTTGTCTAATTTTTCCGGTCTTCTTTCCTGTGATTTGGCTTTGACTTCGCAGTTGGATACCAATATGAATATCGTGATGCCGAGCGCCAAGGGTGTGATTCGTATTGAGGGCGAAGATTTGCAACTGGTCAATACGCCGCAATTTACTTCTCTGGCGAAAATCTTGATGTTCAAGGATAAGAATGTGGGATATGTGGATCATTTGCAGGTAGAGGCTAATTTGTCTGACGGTCAGCTGGAGATTTTCCCTTTTGTCTTGAAAATGGATAAATACGCCTTGGCGATGAGCGGTATTCAGAATGTGGACACCCAGTTCCGCTATCACGTTTCGCTCATCAAATCTCCGCTTCCCTTTAAGTTAGGTATTGACCTTTGGGGAAATTTTGATGATTTCAAGTTCTCTCTTTGTAAGCCGAAATATAAGACCATCGATGTGCCTGTGTTCAGTAAGGTTGTGGATGATGTCCGCATTGATTTGTCACGTTCTATCGGCAATATCTTCAAAACGGGTGTTGATAAAGCCATCAGCGCCAATCGTTCCGACCAGCAATTTGAGGCGGCCAAACAGGCGCAGGGTTATGTCCCGGCCATCCAGGCTCCAAGCGATTCTTTGTCTGCTTCCGAACTCGAGCAAATCCGCAAAGCGCAGCAGTAGGGGGTGTATGAGGGGTAGCGCACACGGATCCTGCCACTATGCGTCTTTTTCGAAGAGGGCGAGGGCGTCTTCTATGCTTAAGGAGTCTTCGATGCGGAAGGAGCCGCTGGCTGTTCTTTTAAGTCGGCTGATGAAAGCGCCGCTTTGCAGGCCTTCTCCAAAGTCGCGGGCAAGGGAACGGATATAAGTCCCTTTGCTGCACCCAATACGTAGGCGCACGAAAGGAAGGCCATTGGCGGCACGGCTATCAGCAATGTGTATACGGGATGATGCGCCCACACCCGCCTCCTCACCGTCGGCGCAATAGCTGCCGAAGTCCAGCAGTGTCAGGTCGTGAATGTGAATTTTGGCGGCACGAAGCAGCGAGTCATCGATGGGCTCGCCACGTTGGAAAGCCTTACGGGCCAGTTCGTAGGCACGCACCCCATCTATGCTTTTTGCGCTGAAGAGGGGAGCCACCTGGTCCTGCTCGCCCAGAAAGGACGGCAAAAGATTCTCACAGGCCTCCCGCGTGATGTGTTCGTGGGGAAAATGAGCGTCAATCTCCTTTTCCAAATCGTAGGATGCCGTCGTAGCCCCCAAGACAAAATCACTTACGTATTCCTTGTCGTGGCGCTGAAATTCTTCCGCCCGTTTGGTTGCAGCCCCGATGCACACCAGCAGCACCCCACTCGCAAGAGGGTCCAAAGTGCCGGCATGTCCCACTTTCAAATTCTTTTTGCGGAAATGACGGAATGCGGCAAATTTGATTTTACGAATCACATCCGCCGAAGTCCAACGATAAGGCTTGTCAATAATAAGGACAAGTCCGTCAGGGTAGTCGGCAATGTCGCGCGAGAGAATTTCGCCCGCAAGGGCAACGTGCGGCTCCATTAGCAAAGAGTTGCTTTTGCGGCAGCTACACGGCGAGAGAACTCTTCAAGCCCAATCAGACATACGATATCCGCAATGCCCAAACCGCTTGAGGCGCCCACCAAGGCCAGACGCAGACAGTTCATGACTTTGCCCATAGGCCATTCGCGGCTTCTGATAAATTCTTCGACCGCCACTTCAAACTCTTCTTTAATCAAGGCTTTGTCATAAGAAGAAATGAAATCCGCCACCTGCAAAGCCAGACTGTAGTTTTCCTCTTTCCAGAATTTGGCAACGTCCTTTTCCGCATAGTCGGTAGGAGCGACAAAAAGATAAGAAGCAATGCTCCAGAAATCCTGTACGAAAGTCGCCCTTTCCTTAATCAATTTCACGACGCGAAGCACATAATCTTTGTCTGCCTGAACCCCTTTTTCAGCCAAAATAGGCATGAAGTCCTCGCACAGACTTTCGTCATCGCGTTTGCGCAAATACTCTTTGTTGTACCACTTCGCTTTATCCGGGTTGAAGCGTGCACCACTTTTTACGATGCGCTCGATAGAGAAAGCCTCCACCAACTCTTCCAAGCTGAAGAGTTCTCTTTCATCGCCGGGATTCCAGCCCAACATGGCCAGCAAATTAACGAATGCCTCGGGGAAATAACCATCCTCACGATAGCCACGCGAAACCTCTCCCTCAGGGTTTACCCATTTCAGAGGGAATACGGGGAAGCCCATTTTATCACCGTCGCGTTTGCTGAGTTTGCCCTTTCCATCAGGTTTGAGCAGCAAGGAAAGGTGAGCAAATCGCGGCATGCTGTCCTGCCAGCCAAAGGCCTCATACAAAAGATAGTGCAGAGGCAAAGAGGGAAGCCACTCCTCTCCACGAATTACCTCACTGATTTCCATTAGGTGGTCATCCACAATATTGGCAAGGTGGTAGGTCGGCAGGCAATCAGCTTTTTTCCACAATACCTTGTCATCCAAGGTGTTGGTATTGACCTCCACATGGCCGCGTATCATATCATCCATCGCTACCACCCTGTTTTCGGGCATTTTGAAACGGATGGTCCAGTCATTTTTCTCTTCCAACAAACGCGCGCACTCCTCCTCGGACAATGTCAGCGAGTTGCGAAGCTGTCCGCGTGTAGCATAATTGTAGATAAAGGTCTGTCCCTTTCCCTCCATTTCCGCACGCATGGCTGCCAGTTCTTCTGCGCTGTCAAACGCATAATAGGCATATCCGCCTTTGACCAGTTGTTCCGCATATTGACGGTAGATAGGTTTTCTTTCGCTTTGGCGGTAAGGCGCGTGCGGGTGTTTCTCGCTGCGCTCACTGACAACCTTTCCTTGCTCATCCACACCTTCATCCGGTCTGATACCACACCAGGAGAGGGCTTCAATGATATATTCTTCCGCACCCGGAACAAAACGATGAGAGTCCGTATCCTCAATTCTCAAAATAAAATCACCTCCACGCTGTTTGGCATAGAGATAGTTATAAAGGGCTGTACGTACGCCACCCATGTGCAGGGGACCTGTCGGTGAGGGGGCAAATCTTACTCGAGTTCTTCTTTCCATATCTTTAATTTTCTTTCTTACTGCTTCTGCGGCGAATGGCCGGGATAGATTCTAATTTCTGTTTCTCTGTTGCGTTGTTTGTGTACAAAGCCGGGGCCTCACTGAAGTGCTGGAATTTCTTTTCGTTGGAGATGGTGTTGAAACCGATTTTTTCCATTTCTTCATACGGAGAGTCTGATTCTTCGTGTATGTGCTGTTCCGGAATATAGACAAAATCCTCATGGATATCGATGATATTACCCCTGTTTTCTCCAATCACTTCACTCAAACGCGTCATTTTGAAACCGGTGGCAATGATGGTAACACGCACCTTGTCACCCCACTCCGGGTCGGAATTATAGACAATACCCTGTTTGTATTTGGAGGGATCACCGATGTGTTCGCCGATCATCTCATTGAGTTTGGTCAAATCCTCCATGGTAATGCCTTGGTCGCTATAAGGAACGGTGATGTTTACCAATGCACGTTGAGAGGTCTTGAGCTCAAAATCGTACAATAGAGGGGAGTTCAACGCTTTGTTTACAGCCTCTTCCAAACGCTTTTCTCCGCATCCCTCTCCACTTCCCATCAAAGCGACTCCACTATTCTGCATAATGGTTTTAACGTCCTCAAAGTCCACGTTTTTGTAACCGCTGATCTTGATGATTTCTGTAATGCCTCGAACCGCTGTAGCCAATATCTCGTCCGATTTGGGAAAGCCGTTTTGCAAGAGTTCGTTCTTATAGACCGAAGCTAATTTTTCATTGTCAATGATGATGAGCGAATCCACATTTTTCTGCAATTCCTTCACTCCGTCCACCGCTTTGGCGTAAGAGCCGTTTCGCTCATTCTTGAAGGGAAGGGTTACGACCGCTACGGTCAGAATCCCTTTGTCTTTTGCCATTTTGGCGATAATAGGCGCCGCACCTGTTCCGGTACCGCCACCCATGCCGGCCGTGATAAAGAGCATTTTGGTCTCGCTGCCCAAGACTCTTGCCTCAATTTCGCTCTGGGAGTTGATCGCGCAATTTCTTCCTTTTATGTGGTCGGTTCCCGCGCCCAATCCCTCTCCAAGGCGTAATTTGATGGGCACATTGCTCGGTTCAAGCGACTGTGCGTCTGTATTACACACGATGAAAGTACAGCCCTCAATCTGTTGGTTGTACATATAGGTGACTGCGTTACATCCACAACCACCGACGCCGATGACTTTAATCATCTTGTCGTTGGGTTTCCAATCGTCGGGAGTTATAAAGTCATCGTCTATATAATCATTGTTCATGGCTCTATCTTTCATTAAAATAAACTATCATTAAAAAGCTGGTCCGCTTTTTTCTCGCTTTTCTCTTCGTCAGTATCCAGTACTTTATCCATAATTTTACCGATAAAATTCGGTTTTTGAGGGCTTACTGCTTTTTCCTCAGTCGGTTTTCGAACTTTATTTTCTCGTGAAAAGAATTTGTTGGGCCTAAACGTACTTTCTACCGGGCGAGGTTTTTCCTCTACAGTCTTCGGATTGAAGACATTTTCCGTGCTCTCATTGTCAATGGCCGTGATGCGCGGTTCGTTCGGGTCATATACAAATTGTACTTGTTGCAATTCCCTGGCGGCATACAGCATAGAAAGGCAGTTTACGGCATCTGTCTGAAGGCATTCAGGGGGCATGTTTCCAAATCTTTTTCTGATTTTGCCCAATCTTATGGAATATCCGGACATTTCAGAGAGCAGTTTGGTGCAGTTACACAACATGGCTCCACCGCCGGTGAGCACAATGCCGCTGCGAAGTTCATCCGAAAAGCCGCTTTTTTCAATCATATACAAGACCGCTTCAAAAATTTCTTCCATGCGGGCGGTTACGATTTCGGAAATATATTTCACCCAGACTTCTTTGGTTCGGGTCGCATCTTTTAGCTTGATACGCAGGGATTTATCGCCCATGTTCAGCAAACGGTTGGGGCAGCAGATACCATAGGCTTTCTTTATGTTTTCCGCCAGGCCTTCGGAGATACCACATTCTTGCCGGATATCGGAAGTGATATTGTTACCGCCGAAAGGAATGGAATCGAAATAACGCAAAATATCTCCGGTAAAAATGCTCACGCTGGTCACATTTCCACCGATGTCCACCAAGGCCACTCCGTTTTCACGGTCGCTTTTGTCCAGCACCATTCTTCCGGCGAGTTGCGGGGTAAAATATTTTTTAATGGGTGTTAAATCGCTCATTCCCAATGTGTTATCTAATATGTTTACGGGATTTTCCTTTCCTAAACAAACCAGGAAGTTTCCCTCAATCATTTCGCAGAAGCGACCTTCAATATCATCTTCAGCAATCTGAAAATCATAGCCATCGGAATAGGATTGGGCGACGCAGTCATAGACTATCATTTTACCCTGTTCCGTCGCTTTTTCTACCGCGTCCTGTTCTGCATTTTTGATAAGAATGTCAATGTCCTCCCGTCTGACGATGGTATCATCCCTGTCTATCTTACTGATACATTCAACCTGCTGAATGGGATAGTTGGGGAAATTGGCTACGGCGCATTTGATATCCAGCTCAAGTTCGTTTTTTGCGTCGTTGAGCAGGGAGCGGATGGCGTCAGAGGCGTGCTGAACATTTTGGACACGTCCTTTGCTGATACCGATGGAAGGTATCGTCTTATAGTAATTCACGGAGAAATTACCGTCAATTTCGTATCCGACAGCCAGGGCGATTTTGGAACTACCCGCATCGATGGCAACGAAATGTTTATTATCCATAACTATTTACAAATTATCTGTCCCTTAAATTGGACATTGACACTTTTATATTTTTTTTCAGCGACAGGGCGGATGCTGCTGATGTATTTTTCAATTTTCTCCAATTTTTTCTCCTTGTTCTTGAAATCTCCGAAAAGGAAATGCTCATGGAAACCCTCGAAGCAAAGAGTCAGTTGCCCGTCAGAGGCTATATGAAATTGGTTGCATCGGTCTCTCCATGCTTTCTTTGATTGCAGATATTGGTGGAGAGAGATGAGTTCTTCAAGCCATTTTTTACCTTTTTTCCCTAACTTTTCATCGTAACGAATGGGAATGTTTCCGTCAACGATGGGTACCCAGACGCTATAATTGGACTGCAAGGGAAACAAATGCCCGTTCCGGTCACAATAAAATCCACTATCTCCGCGTTGAAAACGAAGAATGGGCTGTCTTTCAAGAATGTTGATATGGAGGGTACTGTCATTTTTTACATAGACCTGACTTTTCTCAATGGCCGTATTGCGATCCAGACTTAATTCAAGGTGATAGAGGTTGATATCGTCAATCTTTTCCCGATGAGGGGGCCGAACTGTTGGTTGAGGTGTTTCAATACATCCGACTCTGACATGAAACGTTTCCCTTCCTCGCTGTTATTTTCCACGATGATACGTCGCAGCACGATGCCCTCGCGCAAGTCTTTTCCCGAGTGGATGGACAAGGCGATACAAAGCAGGAAAGCCAGAGAAACAATCGAGCCAAATATGTACTTTACAATGTTATTCATTCGTCAGTAATGCTGTTATTGCCGGAACGTAACGGTCAATGTTTCCCGCACCGAAACTGACCCACACGTCTTTTTCTTCTTTTGCCAACACGCCCATCAGCTCCTCCTTTTTAATCAGGCATTTTTCTTTTGCTGTGATTCTGTCAAAAATAATCTCCGAACTTACCCCCGGAATGGGTTCCTCACGGGCAGGGTAGATATCCAGCAGGATCACTTTGTCTGCCTGACTGAGGGCTTGGGCAAACTCTACGGCAAAATCACGGGTTCGCGTATAGAGGTGAGGCTGGAAAATGGCCGTCAGTTTGCGAGAGGGGAACATATCACGGATGGCTTTGATGGCCGCCGCAATCTCGTTGGGGTGGTGGGCATAGTCATCGATATAGGCACATCCGGGGCGGTTTACGTGCAAATCAAATCTGCGTTTTACGCCGCTGAAAGAACGAAGCGCCTTGCGAAGTGATTCTTCTTTTACACCCGCAGCGAGAGCCAGCGCAGAAGCGGCTACGGCATTTTCCACATTGACCCAACCCGGAATTCCTACTCGGCAATTCTCAATTTTACCACCGGGATAGACCAGCGTAAAGTCAAAATATCCACACTCGTCTTTGCGTAAATTGCTGGCGTAGTAATCCGCTCTCTCATCGTCAAAACTATAGCTGAAAACTTGTGCCTTCGTCTTGCTATTGTCAATCTCTACCCCGTATTTTACGACAATCTGTTTGCTTACCTGGGCGGCAAAATCATTGAACGCCTCCTGAATATGAGCCAAATCTCCGTAGATATCCAGATGGTCGGCGTCAATGGCTGTGATGGCAGCGTATTCGGGGAAAAGCTGGAGGAAAGAACGGTCAAACTCATCCGCTTCTGCCACAATGAAATTGCTGTTGGAAAGCAGCAAGTTTGTATTGTAGTTCTTGCTGATTCCTCCTAAAAAGGCATTACAACCCAATCCGCTTTCTGTCATGATATGTCCCAACAAAGTGCTGGTGGTTGTTTTTCCGTGGGTGCCGGCTACGGCCAGACAGTGCATTCCTCTGGCGATTTCGCCCAACATACGCGAACGTTTGATAGTGCGGTAGCCGTGGCTTTTTACATATTGCAACTCTTCTAAATCTCCCGGAATGGCAGGTGTATAGACTACCAAGGTGTTTTCTACGTCAGTCGGAATCTGTTTGATATCATCCTCGTAATGGACGCTGATGCCTTCTTTTTCCAAGTCTCCAGTCAATTCGGAGGGCGTTTTGTCATAACCCGATACCGCAAAGCCTTTTGCTTTGAAGTATCTGGCTCCTGCACTCATTCCTATGCCGCCAATCCCTATGAAATATACGTTTTTCATTTTTTCTCCATCAATTTGTAAGCCTCTTGCGCGATGGTCTGTGCGGCGTCCGGACGGGCGAGCAGCAGGGCATTGCGCTCCATTTCCTTGATTTTTTCTTCTTGATTGACCAGGCCAAGGGTAGCCCGCATCAATTTTTCGACCGCTTCATTATCGCGTATGAGCTGTGCGGCGCCGTTTTTTACGAGCGCCATCGCATTGAATGTCTGGTGGTCTTCTGTTACATTGGGCGAAGGTACGAGAATTGACGCTTTTGCGCAAGCGCAAATTTCAGAAACACTACAAGCTCCACTGCGCGAAATGACAACATCGGCCATGGCATAGGCCAAATCCATTCGCCCGATAAAATCAGTGAAATGAATGAATTTGCGCCAAGGCATATCCTCATATTGCTGCATTTTTTGCTCGATTTCATTTTTGTAGAATTTGCCGCATTGCCACAAAATTTCCACCTCTTCGTTCCCTTGGCAGCCTTCCTCCAACCATGCCAGAACCGCTTCGTTCAGCGTACGGCTTCCCAAACTACCGCCTACAATCAAGATTTTTTTTCTTTCAGGCGACAATCCATAGTACTCACAAGCCTCTTGTCTGCTCTCCGGGGTGGCCGGAATCATGTCGCTGCGAATCGGATTGCCGGTAAAAATAATTTTGTCTGCCGGGAAGAAACGATCCATGCCCTCATAGGCGACGCAAATTTTATCAGCCTTTTTTCCAAGTAGCTTGTTGGTCAGTCCGGCAAAGCCGTTCTGCTCTTGTATCAACGTGGGTATTTTCATCTGTGTGGCAGCCATGAGGAGGGCTGCGCTGGCGTATCCGCCGACGCCGATAGCAATATCAGGCTGAAACTCCCGTATAATCCGGCGGCTTTTTCGCAGGCTTTTCCATAGTTTATAAGGAAGCGTCAGGTTTTTTAGCAGATTTTTGCGCTGGAATCCCTGAATGTCAAGCCCTATGATGGAGTAGCCTGCAGCCGGAACTTTTTCCATTTCCATTCTTCCGTTTGCTCCGACAAACAGAATTTCATTTTCCGGATTCATTTCCATCAGTTTCCCTGCAATCGACAAGGCCGGAAAAATATGTCCGCCGGTGCCACCACCGCTGATGATTGCTTTTATCTTTTTCATTCTAATCCCTTGGTTTCTACTTCTTCTGTTTCCGTTTCTCTTTCCTGCATCTCAATCTCTTCGCGAACCAGACGGCTAACGCAGAGAACCACGCCCAAGCCGATACTAAACATAACAAAGGCGCTTTTTCCGTCACTCAAAAGAGGCAGGGTCTGTCCGGTCATGGGCACAATACCCACATTGACAAGCACATGCAGCAAGGCTTGACCGCTTATCAAAATAACCAGCGACGCCACTGTGGTACGGGCGAAATCCTCCTTGCAATAGCCGGCAATCTTGGTCCCTCGCGCAATGAGGAAACCAAACAATAACAGCACGAAAACAGCACCGATAATGCCATATTCCTCACAGATGAAAGAGAACATAAAGTCACCGAACATATTCATTACCACATATTTCTGCGTGCTTCCTCCGGGAAGTTTTCCCAAAGGACTGATGCCGCCTTCGCGTATGGCAAATCGGGCGCCCTGTACCTGTCTGTTCTTGTCTATGTAATTGTCAAGGTCTGTCTGGGTTTTTGTCGGGTTTTTCCCTTGCATTTCGGCAATGATTTTTTCGACGCCTTCATCGTAGGGCGTGAAAAAAGCATCGAGACGCGAAAACAAAGTTTCCACGCGGTTGGTCGAGTTGCCCTCGCTGCTGGAACTTTTGATTGCCATCATTCCGGCTCCGCCTATGATACAGGTCAGGATGAAAAGGATGAGTTTCTTGCGGCTAAATCCTCCAATGTAGAGCGCGACGAGCATTCCGAAAGCGATGATGATAAGGCTGGAGTTACTGCTCATGGATACCATTCCGCAGGTTGCCACGAAAGGGAGATAGATAAAGAGGGCTCTTTTGGTGCCGGGGGCGTCAATCCATGCCTGCTGGAAATGATAGGCCCAATGCCGAAGTATCCAGAATCCTCTTTTGTCAGCCAGGATTTCTTCGTCGCTTTGGTTCTCGAGATAGACTTGTTCATCTTCTTGGAATCGATTCATGATCAGCGCCATATACATGACGGAGAAGATTTTTACCACCTCGAAGACGTGAATTTGTATTTTGCCGAAAAACAGGATGGTTCGCCAACTGTCATTGATTCTCTGTGATTCCATGATCCCGTCTATCCTGCAATGAAAACAGAGGAAAACGAGAAGAAATAGAGAGAAAATATATCCCACAAGACTCCATTTCATAAGTCTTTTAAAGGAACCATATTTGTAGATGGCAAAGATCAAGAACCCACTGAAAGCAATAACGACAAGTTGGGTGAACAAAACGCTGATGCGCGAGGTGGGGGTGGCTACAATTTTGGATACGGAAGACAAGACCGCGTTGATGGAGAATAGGAATAACAGGATGACTACCAGAAGTAGCATCTTGTCTCCCTTTATCAAGGCCAGCCGGGATAGGATTTTATTTTCTATTTGTCGAAGATTCATAAATTCCAAACGGCTTCTTTGAAGAGTTTACCTCTTTCTTCATAATTTTTGAACAAATCAAAGCTGGCGCAGCAAGGAGAGAGCAACACGGTATCGCCGTCCTGGGCAAAACGCGCACTGGCTTGTACCGCTTCTTCGGCACTTTTTGTATCGACTATGTTGCGTTGTCCGACCAGATTCTCAAAAGCCGCGTGGATTTTTTGGTTGTCCACACCCAGACAGACAATGGCTTTTACCTTCTCCTTTACCAAATCGTACAAGGTGCTGTAATCATTCCCCTTGTCGGTTCCGCCTACAATCCAGACAACAGGATGCTCCTGACACTCAAGGGCATACCAGGCGGCATCCACATTGGTTGCCTTGGAATCGTTGATATAATTTACGCCCCCTACGCAGCGAACCTGTTCCAAACGGTGCTCGACGGCTTTGAAGGATTGCAGACTTTGACGTATTTTTTCGTTTTTGATGTTCATGACCTTGCCCGCGATGGCAGCGGCCATGGAATTATAGACATTGTGTTTTCCGGATAGGGCGAGGTCTTTGATCAGCAGGTCGCATCGGTCCTGACCTTCCGTTTGTACGCAGATTTGTCCGTTTTCTTTCCACGCACCTTCTTTCAGGATGTTTTTCTGACTGAAAGGAAGCATTTTGGCTTTCACAATGATGGAATCCAATTGCTGAATGGTAATTTCATCGTCGCTACAGAAAATAAAACAATCCTCATCGCTCATGTTGCGCGTGATACGGAATTTGGCTTTGGCGTAATTGTCTATGTTGTAGTCGTAGCGGTCCAGATGGTCGGGCGTAATGTTGGTGATGATGGCGATATCCGCTTTGAAATCATACATATTATCCAATTGGAAACTTGACAGTTCCAATACATAATAATCGTATTTTTCCGTGGCGACCTGCATGGCGTAACTTTTTCCTATATTTCCACCCAATCCGACATTGAGGCCGGCTTGTTGCAGCAGATAATAGATTAACGAGGTTGTGGTGGTCTTGCCATTGGAGCCGGTGATGCAGATTTTTTTAGCGCTGTCATAGCGTCCGGCAAACTCGATTTCGGAAATAATGGGAATGCCCTTTTCCTGCGCTTTCACCACGAGGGGCACCGTAAGGGGAATACCCGGACTTTTGATGATTTCGTCTGCGTCGAGAATTTTTTCCTCGCTATGTCGACCACTTTCAAAAGGAATGTCCCATTTACGCAGTTGCTCGGCATATTTCTCACTGATTTCTCCTCTGTCAGAAAGAAAAACCTCAAAACCTTTTACTTTTGCGAGGACAGCTGAGCCTACGCCTGACTCTCCGCCTCCAAGAACGACAATCTTCGCCATATATTATCTCAGTTTCAATAATGCAAATGTTGCGACAGCCAATAAAATGCCGATAATCCAGAATCGAACGACAATTTTGCTCTCCGGAAGGGCTCTCTTGGGGTATTGTATCACCGCAGGAATGCCCTCCTTCTGGAAATGATGATGCAGGGGAGTCATACGGAAAACACGCACGCCTTCTCCTTGTTTCTTTCGCGTTCTGCGGAAATAAGTACGTTGGATAATCACCGATAAGGCTTCCACGAAGAAAATGCCGCAGAGAATGGGAAGCATCAACTCTTTTTTAATCAATACGGCACCCACTCCGATAATACCGCCTAATGCCAAACTGCCCGTATCGCCCATGAATACCTGGGCAGGATAACTGTTGTACCAAAGGAAACCGATGAGCGCACCCACCAAAGCTGCCATATAGACAGCGATTTCTCCTGTGCCCGGAATATACATGATGTTGAGGTATTCGGCGTTGATGGTGTTGCCGGAAAGCCAGGCGAAAATACCGATGACCACCAAAACGATGGCGCTGGTGCCTGTGGCAAGTCCGTCTAATCCGTCCGTCAGGTTTACGCTGTTGGAGCAGGCGGTCGTTACGAAGACAATCATCACTACATAAATCGCCCAGGTGCAATATACGCCGAACTGTCCCGTGAAAGGGGATAGCCAGGAGTAATCAAATTCGTGGTTTTTGAAGAAAGGCAGGGTGGTAGTCAGACGGGTGGTGTCCACCTCGGGGCTGACACAGACCGTAAAGGCAATGATAAAACCCAAAACGATTTGTCCTACAAGTTTGGCTTTTTCGCTCAGACCGTCTTTGTTGTTTTTGAATACCTTGATATAGTCATCCGCAAAGCCCAGACCGCCCAGCCAAAGCATGGTGAGAATCAGCAGTTGGATGTAGGTGTTGGTCAGGTCGCAGAAAAGCAGGATGCCGGTCAATGAGGTGAGCAAGATGATAATGCCTCCCATGGTCGGAGTGCCTTTTTTACTCATCTGTCCTTCCAAACCCAAATCGCGTATGGTTTCGCCATATTTCTTCTTCTGGAGCCATGCAATGATGCGTTTGCCCCAAGTCAGAGACAGAAGAAGAGAGGTGACGGCAGCCAACATGGCGCGGACGGACAAGAACGAGAGCAGTCCGTGTCCCGGGAAATTCAATTCTTTCAGTGCTTCAAACAAGTGGTATATCATAGCATTTCCTCCTTAAATATCGTTTCAACGATTTCTCTTTCGTTAAAATGTCTTTTTTCCTTTCCTACAATCTGATAATTTTCATGTCCTTTTCCGGCCAGCAGAATGGTGGCATGGTCCTGGGCGGTAAGAATCGCCATGCGGATGGCCTCGGCGCGGTCTTCAATGCAGATACATTTCCGTCTTCCCTCTGCACTCAATCCGGCCTTGATATCGTTGATGATTTCGGTCGGGTTTTCGGTGCGGCAGTTGTCAGAGGTGATGACAATGCGGTCTGCTTTCTGGGCAATGGCGGCCATTTCGGGACGTTTGCTTTTATCTCGGTCTCCGCCACAGCCAAACAGGCAGATCAATTGTCTCTGCGGCGAGATTTTGCGAAGGGTCTTTAAGACATTGTCCAGGGCGTCAGGGGTGTGTGCATAATCAATCACAACGCAAATTCCGCGCGGCCCCATCATGCTTTCCAAACGACCGGGCGCTGATTCCAAACGGCTCAGGGCAATCAGGCAATCATCCACTTCGACGCCCAATTCAATGGCTGTTGTATAGATAGCCAAGAGATTATAGGCGTTATGTTGCCCAATCAGGCGTGTCCAACATTCTTTTTCGTCGATTTTGAGCAGCATGCCTTCAAAACTCTCTTCCATGATACGGCATTTGTGGTCTGCCAAGCTGTGACAAGAGTATCGGACGATTTTTGCTGCCGTATTCTGTACCATGATTTCGCCGTTGCGGTCATCAATGTTGATGATGGCAGTCGCTTTTTTGCTCAAACGGTCGAAAAAGAGTTTTTTGCAACGCAGGTATTCGGCAAAAGTCTTATGGTAGTCCAGATGGTCGTGGGTGAGGTTGGAAAACAAGGCAATGTCAAAATCCAATCCGGCGACACGGTCTTGCTCTACGCCGATGGAACTCACTTCCATAAAGCAGTATTGGCAACCTTTTTCCACCATTTCCGCCATCAAGGCATTGATGGTAATGGGGTCAGAGGTGGTATTGACGGCTTCGTAGCGCTCTTCGCCTACATAATTGGCGATGGTGCTGAGCAGGCCGCAGCGCGCTCCCAGATAACTGAACAAATGGTAGAGCAGGGTGACCGTCGTTGTTTTTCCATTGGTGCCTGTGATACCAACCAATTTCAGTTTTTTGGAGGGGTGGCCGTAGAAATTGGCAGCGCAGAGGGCGAGCGAAAGTCTGTCGCACGAAATAACCGCTGTTGCGCCGGCTTTTTTGGCAGCATCGATATAATCGTGTCCATCTACGGCAAAGCCTTTCACGGCCAAAAATGCCCAACCCGCTTGGATTTGACGTGAGTCACAGCTGATGCCTATGATTTCATCGCTGGCATTTCCATATAGGATTTTTGCCTCGCTATCTTGTATGATATTCCCTAATTTCATTTCAAAACAATTCTGATGGTTCCACCTCGGGTGTATTTGCTTCCTGCCGCAGGGCTTTGTCTGACAACGCTTCCTACCCCCTGATATTCACATTGATATCCGCTGTTTTCAATTTTCCAGATGGCGTCCGCCAATCCGCAATTTTTAAGGTCAGGGACGATATTGCTTTCGCTGGCCGACACGGAAGGGCTGTCTTTTTTCCATGTGTCTCGCAGGGCTCCTTTGTCTTGAATATTTTGTCCGTTTTCGCAATCCATTGCATAGAGCGCATCCGCCACATTGCGAACGGTGTAGGCGAAGACGCTACCATACAGACTGCGTACGCTGATTCGCTGGTAGCCCACCGCCATGATGGTGTATTTGGGCTTTTCCGCAGGGAAAAATCCGATGAAAGTTCCGATGTTCTTGGTCTGTCCCTCGGCCATCGTGACGGTTCGGTTTCTATCGTCCACGAAAGTCAAACGGCCGGTACCGGTCTTACCGGCAAAACGATAGGGGCAATCCCTAAATGCCCAATAGGCTGTACCTTTTTTATTGGCTGTGACTTCGCAAAGGCCGGAAATTAAGCTGTCTGCGACCTCCTGACGGCAAATCTGCTCGTTAATCACGGTAGGTTCGATTTTTTGAATCAGCTCACCGTCCTTTTCAACCGCCTGTACCAGATAGGGTTTCATCAGTCGTCCTCTGCCGGCTACCGCATTGTAGAAACACAGGGTGTGCAAGGGGCAGAGGTCAATACTACTTCCGATGGAGATATTGGGCAAGGTGCTTCCGCTCCAATTGGCCTGTCCGGGCTTGGGGATAACAGGTGTTTGAAGACCCTCTATATCAAAATCATAGTTTTCGTCCAGGTGGAAGCGGTGAAGCATTTCTCTGAAAGCGGCGGGGTTGTCTTTGTAGTGCTGATGTACCAACGTTGAGAAGACAATGTTGGACGAAATGGCCAGACCCTCTTTGATGCTGATTTTCCCGCTGGGGTAGAGTTTGGGGCCGGTGTGCATTCTGTCGTCACAAGTCCATCCGTTGAAACGATATACGCCTCCGTAGGTGCTGACGGTGTCGTTGAGTTGCACTTTGTTATCTTCAAGCAGCGCCATCAGGCTGGCCGCCTTGAAGACAGAACCGGTTGCGCCCTTGTATAGAACAGCATAGTTGTAGTTTTCTACGTAAGCGCCATTCTCTCCTTTCTTGAGGTTTACCATGGCTTTGATGGCACCGGTCTCCACGTCCATTACCATCAGGCATCCTCCCTCAATGTCATCCCGACTCTCAAATGTTTGTCTCAATTCGCGGTCGCAGATATTCTGAATATCCACATTCAAGGTTGTACGGATATCATATCCATCCTGTACTTTTTTCACCCCTTTCCGGTGATTGACGATTTTTTCCTTTCCGTCGGCGTCAATCAGAAATTCTCGTCCCTCTTTTCCGTGGAGGAGACTGTCACAAGTGTATTCAAGACCGGTTTTATTTCCGCTCACGTTGCCTTTTTTCGGAATGTATCCAATGGTTCGTCTGGCTAAAGAGCCATAGGGATATTCGCGAACGTCTTCTTTTTCGATAATGACACCGCTTTTATAGCGGCCCTCCTTAATCAGAGGAAGTTGCTCGATGGCGGTTTTGGTTTCAAAATCGATGAAGTCGGCGATTTTATAATAATGCTTGCCCGCCTCGCGTTTTTCGATAATTTCTTTGTAGATGACTTCTCCGCTTTTCTTTCCTAAAATCTTGGACAAGCCTTCGCTCATCAACTTCGCTTTCTTTCTCCACTCTCTTTCCATTTCTTTTCCGTTCAGCCTGACGGTAGAGTCTTTTTTGCCGAGATGAAACGTGTATGGAAATTTGGAGGTGGTGGCGTTGCGGTCGTACTCTTTTTTGTGGATGGCGCAATCCATGGTGACGTGGTAGTTGGGTGCAGCCATCGCCAGCGGACGTCCGTCATCGGACAGGATATTTCCTCTTTTCGGATCTATTTTGCGCTCTATGGGCTTGGGTGTGAAATAATGCTTTGTCTGCTCGTAGGGAGTCCAGAAATATTGAATGTGGAAGACTTTTACGATGGACAGCAGGGCAAGAATAATGTAGATGAAATTGAAAAATTTCATAGAGCGTTTTGTCTTCGCAATATCTCTCTGTTTTTCGGTTTTCATCTATTCTACTTTATTTGCGGGTTTGCAAGGAAATGCAATATCGATATTTTTTTCGTTCAGATTTTTCTCAATGTTTTCCAATTTTCTCTGTGCCGAGAAAGTGTGCATCTTTACGCTGTGCTCGATTTTTAATTCCTCAATTTTCTTTTTGTTGTCTTCTACCTGAATGAGTGTTGCGTCAATAGCAATGCCGATGATGATGTACAGCGCAGTCATCAATACCGTATAGAGGATTTCCGGGAGATAACGTCCTACCTTCAAGTCGGACAGGATGTCTCCGGTGAAAATCCGGGCGGTGTACATGGCTATCTTCTTAAAAACATTCATTCGTTCCGTTTCTTTCTTTATCGTGTTGCGGTCTATTTTTCCTTTATCGCGTCGCAGTCTTTATGGCGCAGCGCATTTTGGCGCTTCTGGCGCGGGTATTGGCGGCAATTTCTTCTTCCGTCGGTGCGAGGGCTTTTTTATCAAGGCTGCGAAGCGGGGTTTGAGCGTTGCCATAGAGGTCTTTCACGATTTTCCCCTCAATGTTTCCGCTGCGGATAAAATTCTTCACCATTCTGTCTTCCAGCGAGTGATAGGTGATTACGACCAAACGGCCACCCTCACGCAAGCTTGCAGAAGCCCCCTCCAGGAATTTTTCCAGACTCTTCATTTCATCATTCACCTCAATGCGGAGTGCCTGATAGACTTTCGCCAAATACTTGTGTGCGGCAAAGCCGGGGGTGGCACTCTCAATGGCTTTGTTGAGGTCAAAGGTGCTGACGATATCTTCTTGGGCGCGTTTGCGGCAAATCAGGTCTGCCACTTTTCGGGCATTTTCTACCTCACCATAGAGGCGGAAAATTTTTTCCAATTCTTCTTGGCTGTAATCTCGGATGACTTCCAGGGCGCTTTTAGGGGCCTCTACATTCATTCTCATATCCAGTGGCGCATCAAAACGAAAGGAAAATCCTCGCTCTGCGGTGTCAAACTGATGAGAGGAAACGCCCAAATCGGCCAAAATGCCGTCAATGCCATCCTGATATCCGTAGTATTGGGTGTAATTGTAGATGAAGCGGAAGTTGTTGTTGATAAGGGTGAAACGCTTATCATCGGGCGCATTGGCCAGCGCATCCTTGTCGCGGTCAAAAGCCAGAAGTCTTCCTTGGTCTGAAAGTCTGCTCAGTATTTCTCTTGAGTGTCCGCCGCCGCCGAAAGTGGCGTCTGCGTATATTCCGTCGATGTTGCTTCCGACGAGCGCATCAACACTCTCCTGAAGCAGTACCGGTTTGTGATATCCCTCCATTGTCGCCCCTCCTGCCTATTTCGAAAGGGTTTTTGCCAATTCCTCGATACCCCGTCCGTCTGGACTTCCTTTTTCAAACACCTCGCGGGCCCAAATCTCGATTTTGTGGTCGTTTCCGAAAAAGACAATCTCCTTATTGACTCCGATTTCATCCAGAAGTCTTTTGGGGATGGAGATTCTTCCTAATTTCCCATCGGCGCACACAAGGGCTCGGTTTCTCATATATTCTCTCCAAAAATGTGCGTGATCCACATTGAAGAAGTCAAGGCGTTCTTTTATCTTTTCGCTCTCTCGCTCCCATTCTTGATAGGTGAACATTTGCAAGCAAGAGTCAAAGATGTCTTTTCTGATAACCAGACGCATGTCGGGATGTTCTTCATTCCCGACCATCAAAGCCTTGAAGTCGGCAGGGAAAACTACTCTTCCCTTGTCGTCAACCTTGCTGATGTATTCGCCGATAAATTTAATCATGTTGCGTCTGAATAGCCTCTGATCGAGGACGATTTAATCCTGTCTGCAAATATAGGAAAACTTTTCCATTTTCTTCCATATTTTTCCACTTTTTTCCACCATTTCTTCGAGGCATAAAAAAAGATGACTTAGATAGCCATCTTTTCAAGTTTTCTTATGCATGTTCAGCGTGACTCCACAACTTGGGGCGGACTAATCGTGCTGATATCCATCATCTTTGATATTCCAAAGGAATCCCATTATGACTGCGCCCGTCAGGGCTACGCCGGCCATCAGGACAAAGAGATAATCCCAGCCGAAATGGTCGGAAAACCACCCCAAGCCCGCTCCGGTGAAGATAACGGAAAGGTAACTCATCATGCCAATCAGTCCGACGCTTGTTGAGGCTGCCTTTTTCGTGGCCTGTTTGACGCAGGTGACGGCCAATAGCGCTTGGGGACCATAGAGGAAAAATCCCGCAATGGCAAGCAAAATGAGGATGATTACCGGGCTGGTTGAGGCCGGGAGTATGTGTAAAATGCC
>JAEIGA010001972.1_pt1 | contig 32735 bp, 15 predicted proteins | sample 9270691 | NCBI WGS metagenome assembly JAEIGA01 (sample SAMN17057246, study PRJNA624740) | gut metagenome | biome: biome; isolation source: fecal sample | host: Bos grunniens | place: China: Xizang | collected 2019 | reverse complement strand
GGACGCCATCCGCGCCTACCCGCAGGCCTTCCCGCTGCTGACCAAGTACTACCTCAACGCCGAGTGAGGCCGTGCCTGCGGAAGTATTTCAGCAGCCAGTGTCCAGCAGCCAGTAATGAGGATGAACCATCCTTATTCCACTGTTCGCTGAACACTGGCTGCTGATCACTGAATTACTTCCAACGCGGCACGCGTTGGCCCCTATTCCCCATTCCCCGTCCCCCGTTCCAGCCACGGAAATCTGCTGCGAAAGCCAACACGGAGCGCGGCAAAAATGGTATAATTCACGCGATGAAACCCCATGCCAAGTCCTCGCTTTCCCTCGCCCTCGCCATCGTGGGCGGAATTGCGGCTGGCTTGCGCTGTGACGCGTCGGAATGGGTAGAGAATTCGTCTTTTTGAAACAAATACGGAGGGAAATGCGATGAACAGTTCAATGCCTAAGATGTCAACGGTTCGCTTGGCGACGGCGATGGTTGCTGCTGCGCTCCCGTTGTGGAGTGTTCTGGGCGGATCGACCTCCGACTACGGCGAAGGCGGAGAAGTGACGTTCGTCGGCGAGAACAAGGACGCCGTGCACACCTTTACCAGCGTCGGCGAAAACACGTTTACGCTCTTCTCGGAGAAAGAGCTCTGGTTTCTCGCCGTAGGTGGCGGCGGTGGCGGCGGGTACGACTGCTCGGGCGGTGGTGGTGGCGGCGGTTTTGTCGAGTCGAACAGCGTTGTCCTTGCAGCTGGCACCTATACGGTCACCGTGGGTGCGGGCGGCACTGGAGGGAAGCAAAGCGGTCAAAAGGGTGGCAATGGCGGCGATTCCATCATTTCGTTCGGCGGTGTCGACATTGTCCGCGCCATCGGCGGCGGCGGCGGCGGTGCTTATAATTCAAAGAACGGTGCCGCCGGCGGTTCCGGCGGCGGCGGAACGACCGGCGGAGCTGCCGGCGCGGGAACTGAAGGTCAGGGCTTCGCTGGTGGCGGCAACGGCGTCAGTACCAGCGGCGGCGGCGGTGCCGGCGGCGTCGGCGGCACCAGTTCCAGCAAAACCGCGGTCGGTGGCAGCGGAGGTCCGGGCAGGGCTTCTGAAATCACCGGTGAAGAGGTGTACTACGCCGGTGGCGGCGGCGGCGGTGGATATAACAATGGCGGCGACAATGTCAACGGCGGAATTGGCGGCGGCGGCAACGGTGCGCGCAATGTCGTCGTTGCGGCACGCCAGGCCGGGACCCTCTCCGACGGCCGCAACGAATACGAGGCCGAGGCGGGCGTTGACGGACTTGGCGGCGGTGGCGGCGGTGCGAACAACAAGGATTATGTAGGGCGTCCCGGTGGCAGCGGCGTAGTCATCATCCGCATACCCGGCGATCCCAGCGCGATGCTGGAAGTGTTTGGCGCGCCAGAAGGCATCGGCGCTCCTTCGCCGGCATACGGAAACGTTTCCGGGCTTTCGGCGGGTGACGCATTTACCGTCTCCTGCGGTGCGACACCCGTGACGAACGATGCTGCCACGGTTTTACACTCATGCACCGGCTGGAAACTCTACAACCAGGAAGGCGATGTCGTCTCGAACGGCACCGACACTTCCTTTACCTACGTCCACCCGACGCCAGCCGCCTATCGCAAGCTCGAATGGCAGTGGAAGAGATCGGTCATGGGCGAGGTTTCGGCGGGCGCGTTCGGCAGCGTCGCTCCTTCCGGACGGGCATGGTACAGCTGCGATACGCCGGTCACCGTTACGGCCACGCCGAACTCCGGAATCGGCTTCGCGCACTGGACCGGAACGCTACCCGCCGGCATCGACTCCACCTCGACCTCCGTCACCTTCACTCCCGACGAGCCGTTCGCAATGACGGCGCGTTTCGGGGCGGCGCATTACGAGATGTCGGTCGTCGGGCGCGGCGATCTCTTGTACACCTTCTTTGCGTCCGGTCCCTTTACGCTTAATCGGGCAGAGAATGTGCGCCTGCTGCTTGTCGGCGGCGGCGGCGGCGCCGGCTATGACTGCTCCGGCGGCGGAGGCGGTGGCGGCATGATCGACACGAACATCGTAAAGCTGGCAGCGGGCGTCTATACGGTGACGGTCGGCAACGGAGGCGTCGGCAACAACGGAGCTGCCGGCCTCGGCCACAACGGAGGAAACTCGGTCTTTGCGCTTGGTGAAACTGCGCTCTTCACGGCGCTCGGCGGCGGCGGCGGGGCTGGTTTTAATTCAGGTGCCGGCGCGGCTGGCGGTTCCGGCGGCGGGGCGAGCGGTAGTAACGGCGGCACTGGCGGCGCGGGAACGGAAGGCCAGGGCTACGCCGGCGGCGATGCCATCGGCAAAGCCATGGGCGGCGGCGGCGGCGCGGGCGGGCCTGGAGAAAACGGCACGGCCGTGCAAGGCCCTGGCGCTGCCGGAGGCATCGGAAGAATCTCGAATATCACCGGCGAAGAGGTATACTACGCCGGCGGTGGCGGGGGAGGTGGCTACAACTATGCCGATCTTTTAATGAACGGAGGCCTCGGCGGCGGCGGCAACGGGGTGCGCAATGTCTCCGTCGCTGCACGTAAGTCGTTCACGCTTCCAGACGGCCGCAACGAATATGAAGCCGAGGCGGGCGTTGACGGCCTTGGCGGCGGCGGTGGCGGCGGGAACAATTTTGCTGGCGACAAATACGGCCGCCCAGGCGGACGCGGCACCGTCATCATCCGCGTCATGAAGAATTCCGGCTTTATACTCGTGGTCCACTGATATTTGATAGTAGGAACAAAAGGGTCGGGCCCATTCTATATATGTCTTACTGTATAAGCTTGAAAGGCGGAGCCGGTTGAGAAGTTGAAAGGTTGAAAAGTTGAAAGGCCGCGGCGGTTTGCGCGGCACCCTCCGCGGCGGATTGGATTTAATCCAATCCGTAATCTCCGCGGCACTTTGCGATCTTTGCGTTCTATGCGGCTAAAAGAAAACTAGCCGCGAACCGCGAGCCGCGAATAGGATTTTCCATATAGCAATGATATCAGGAATATGCTATAATACGCGATAACAAGATAAAGAGTAACAAGGGGTGTTATGAATATGATTGCTTCGCAAAGTCGCCTGTCGGCTGTTGCCGTAATTCTTGGTGTCGCGCTCTTCTGTGCGGCGAATGTCCATGCCGACCAGGGCGTCCTGTACGTGAAGGCGGACGCAACCGGCGCCGGCGACGGTTCGAGCTGGGCGGACGCCTATACCGACTTCAACGCCGCACTCGCGGCGGCGGTTGCATCAGGCGGCACGGTCAGCGAGATTTGGCTCAAGGGGGATTTCGAGGCGTCGGCCGCGCCTTCCGCCGTGACTATCAGCGACAACCTTTGCATCCGCGGCGGTTTCGCCGGGACGGAGACGGCGGCGGGCGAACGCGCGGCGGGCGCCCTGTCGGTCTTCTCCGGCAACGACGCCTACAATATCATGGAGGTCAATGTCGCCGTCGGCAAGACGCTGTCGTTTGAACGTGTGGTCTTCACAAGGGCTTACAACTGCGCACTCAAGAAAACGGGGAACGGCTCGCTCGTAATCACGGAGTCGTCCATCAGCCAGAACGGCCGCGCGATTGGCCACAACACGAGCATAGGAACGGGATGCGGTTTGAACGTGTCGGGGTCGGGAACGCTTTCGGTGTCATCGACGACGATAGAAGGGAACGGCCCGATCAACTATCCCGAAAATAGCGGCGGCGGATGGGGCGTGTACGTGACGGGCGCGGCGCGGGCGTTTTTCGACGACTGCTCGTTCGTGACAAACTGCACCAACAAGCTCGGCTTCCAGGGCGACGAATGGGGCGGGAAGCACAGGGGCGCGGCGCTCTGGGCCGTGAACTCCCCGGTGACGCTCCGCGGCTGCCGTTTCGCGGGCAACGCGCCGCGAATCGGCCAGACTGCAGGGGGTGGGGCCACGGTGTTCCTCCAAGGCACATGCGGCGGCAGCGCCTTCACCAACTGCACATTTGTCGGCAACTGCGAGTTGCTCTCGAATAGCGCGGTCACCGGTGGCGGCACGTTGCGCATCGACCTCAATAACTCGTCCGACACGGTTGACATAAAAGGATGCACGTTTGCCTACAACCTTTCGCAGACGATGGACGCCTCCGCCGGCATTTCCATCGTGAAGGGCGCGGTGAGCGTGACCGAAAGCACTCTGTTCTACAACCTCCTCGGCCACAGTTGCGCAAACCACCGCGGCAACGACATCTACGTGGGCGCGGCGGGTCGTCTCGCGATTTCCAACTCCACCCTCACGTCGCGCGACTATTCCATCGGGTCCGCTTCCGGCGCCGTCGTGTCCGTCGATGACGCGACGATAACCACCGACGACCCGAAATTCGTCTCGTCTCCGCTTGACTTCGAGTCCCTTCTCTCCTATGCGGGAGCCGTGTGTGCCAATCGGGTTGCAGACGATCGGTGGCCTTCGGTGAATTACGCCAAAGAGGCGGACATATTCGCGAAAATGGCGGCTCTCGACGTGACGCCTCTCGATCCCCGTCCGACGAAGCCTGACATCGGCTCCGGCAACGTGCTTTACGTCAAGGCGGGCGCCACGGGCACCGGTGACGGCTCCTCGTGGGGCGATGCGTTCACCGACCTTGAGAGCGCCCTTGCGGCGGTGTCGGCGGCGAAATCGGAAGTGTGGATAGCGGGCGACCTTGCGCCGTCCGCCGCCCCGACGCCCGTTTACATCGAGAACGACGTGGCCGTTCGCGGTGGCTTTGCCGGCACGGAAAGCTTCGCCGACGAGCGCACGGAGGGTTCGCGCACGCTGATCGACGGCGCGGACGCCTACGACCTGCTCGTCGTCTCGCTGAAGGCCGACGTCGATGTCGCGTTCGAGAGAATCGACTTCAAGCGGGCGAAGGCGCGCGCGTTCGACATGCGCGGCTTCGGGAACGTTTCATTCTCGTGCTGCGACTTCGAAGGCAACGGGCGCGAGACCCAGACTGTCGACGGGAGGGCCATACGGGCCATGGCCGGACAGGGCGAGGCCAGCCTGTCGGTCTCGAACTGCACCTTCGCCGGCCAGATGTACAAAAATCTCGCCTACGATACGGGCAACGGCGCCGCGATCTACGCGGCCAACCTCGCCAGGCTCACCGTGGACGACTCCCTCTTCGTCACAAACGGGCTGCCGAAGGGCAACGGCAACGGCGGTGGCAGATGCGTGCATGGCTGGGCGGTCTGCGCGTCCAGCACCCCCGTCACGATGCGCTCGACGCGCTTCTCCGGCAATTGCGGCGTCCTGTCCAACAATGCCGGCATCCGCGATGGCGGCGTGGTCTATATCGATGGCGCCGCGTCGGGCAGCGCATTCACGAACTGCGTCTTCACCGGCAACTTCGAGCTGCGCAAAAACGGCGACAACACCTACGGCGGCGCGCTCGTGTTCGCGCCTTCTGCCGCCGGCATGACGCTTGATATAGAGAACTGCACGTTCGCCTACAACGTCTCGCAGGGCAGCCAGTGCGCGAGCGCTCTGAATGTGAAAAATGGCAGCGTGACCGTCCGCAACTCCATCTTCTGGCAGAACCCGCACGGCTTCGTGGCGGCCACGGCCTACGGCAGCGAGATAGACGTCGCCGCCGGCACCGTGAGCGTTTCGCACACGATTCTTACGTCGACCGACATCACCGCCTGCCACGGAACAGGCTCGACCTCCATTTCATTGGATGCCGGCACGGTTTACACCTCGGACCCTCTGTTCGTCACGTCAAACGACGAATTCGCGTCTCTCTTCACGTTCGGCAGTTCAGTCGTCGAGCCAAGCTCCGCGTGGACATACGATGCCGCGACATCCCTCGACGTGCACCTGCTTTCGTCGGCGGCGTATTTCCTCAACGACGGCACTGTCGGCCCCGCTACGGAATCGTTTTCGCCCGCAATAGACAGTGGCGACCCCGCGAGCGACTTCAGCCGCGAACCGGGCAGCAACGGCGGGCGCGTCAATCTCGGCGCCTACGGCAACACGGCGTATGCGTCCGAGACCCCGACCGGACAGCCTAAGGTTGCCTCTCTTGAGGTGGTCGGGACGATGGGCGGCTATGCGCGGCCGAGCGCTACGCTCGTCACGGGAATCGAGTCGGGTGTTGACTACACCGCCATCGTGACGCTGACATGCTCCACCGGCGGCGTCGTTGTCGCGACCAAGACCGTCGAAGGGGTCGCGAACGGCGTGACAATCGCCTGGGCCGTGCCGCTGTACCTGCCGGCGGGCGTCGTCGCCGAGATTGGCGTTTCCATCTCGGCCGACGCCGCGACGACCGTGGCGGACTCCGCCTCTGCGACAGTGTCGGGCGAGTATCCCGACTTCTACGGCAAGGGCGGCGGCGAGGGCATACTCCACGTCCGCGCCGGCGCGGACTGCCTGATGAACGGCGCGGACTGGACCGATGCCTTCCCCGATCTGGATTCGGCGCTCGCCGCAGTCGATGCGAACACGCGCGAGATATGGCTGGCGGCGGGGGTTCGGCCTTCGTCGGCGACGATCACAACGGACGCGCCGCTTGTCATCCGGGGCGGATTCTCCGGAACCGAGAACTCGGCGTCCGAACGGGCCGAAGGAGCCATGACGGAGTTCGACTACGCAGACCTCGCGCCGGGGTTCAACGTGGCCAACTCGGCGCCGATCGAGTTCGAGCGCTTCGCCATGCTCAATGCGTCCACACGCGCCTTCGAGAAGACGGGTGCCGGCGACTTCACGCTGAACAACTGCAGGATCGCCGCGTGCGGCATTCACGACATTACGATTTTCGGACGCGCCCTCTATGCGACTGGCGGACAGTCCTCGGTCGTGACAATAACCAACTGCGTCATCGAGGGCAACATGACGGTTGACTACAAGCGCGGCGAGGCGTCGAACCACGGCGCGGCGGTGAGGGTGGAATCGTGCAAAAGCCTCTTCGTGGACGACTCGCTTTTCGCCTCGAACGGCATGCAAGTTGTGGACATGACGGGTGCCTACGGCTATTTCGGGAACGTCCAAGGCTCCGCGATCTACGCCAATGCGACTCCGGTTGCCGCAAGAAGAACCCGTTTCGCGGCAAACTGCACCGGCAACAGGGGCAGCGGCGCCGGCACGGTGTTCCTCAATGGCAATTGCTCAGGAAGCGCTTTCACGAACTGCGCATTCGTCGGCAACTTCGAAAGGATGGACGGGTCGAACCCCAATTCCAACTACGGCGGGGCGCTGTGCGTCAACCTCGACCAGAAGACGCGGACCGTCGACGTCGAGGGCTGCACGTTCGCCTACAATGTGACGTCGAGTTCTGGAGCATCGGCGGGCATCGACGTCGTAAAGGGCACGGTGAACGTGCACAACAGCATAATCTGGAACAACCAGCGCTACCTGCTCAGGGACAGCGGCGTTGCGAACGACATACAGGTGCAGAAGGACGGCATGTGCTCGGTCTCCCACTCGATCGTGACGTCCCTTGAAACAGACAGCTGCATGGCGGCATCGGGGGGCACGCTCACTTTTGCGGACGATACGGTTTACGCCGTCGATCCGCTGTTTGCGTCGCCGACCGACTTCTTCAACCAGGTATACACCATTGGCGACACGGCCATCACCACCACGTCGCTCTTTACGTATGGCACGCTTTCGGGGTTTGACGTTCATCTCCAGTCCTCGGCCCGCTATGTGCGCAACGACGGCACGTCCGCCCGTTCGCCGGGGGTGAATTCGCCCGCGATCGACCTTGGCGATCCCGCGAGTGCATACGACGCCGAGCCGGAACCGAACGGCAAGCGCGTCAACCTCGGCGCATACGGCAATACGCAGTGGGCGTCGTTGTCGGGGGGCACCGGATTCTTCATAATCGTGAAATGACACTTTGTCCCGCGGCAGATTGCGCGGCGGGCATCCGGCTGTCGGCACTTGCCGACTGACGGCAAAAAGTGTATACTTCTCATCTATTAAGCGGATATAGGCGCCGGCTGGCGGCTGTTTCGAACGTTTCGCCGCGTTCCGGCATTTATGTCTGCAGGGATTCAATGGAGAAAAGCATGAAAAAGACGATGATTCTGACGGCGCTCGCCGCGCTGTCCGCCACCCTCTGTGCCGAAACGCCGGCCGAGCTCGAGAAGACCTTCGACGAGGCCGTCAAGAGCGGCCGCCCGCTCACCGCCGAGCGCATGTTCACCCAGCTGCTCGAGAAGGGCGGCAAGCTCGCGCCGATCCGCTACTACCAGGCCGCGGAGGTGTCGCGCGAGCTCGGCAAGTCCGACGACCGTGTCACCCGCCTCTCCCACTTCCTGAAGGAGGAGCAGAAGTGGACGCCGGAGGTCGAGCACGCGGCGTGGATCCTGTGCAGGGAAGCCGCCAACGCCGACGCCTTCGTGCGCATCGCCGCGAACAAGCCGGTGCCGCTCTCGCTGCACTGGCAAGGGCTGATGCTCCTCGAGCGCTACACGCGCGAGAAGCGCGCCGCCGACTTCAAGAAGGTGGCCGAGGCGCTGCTGGAGGCGTTCCCCGAGCCCGACCTCCGCAACGAAACCTTCCGCCGCGTCGCCGACATGGCGCTCGCCAACGTGCCCGGCTTCGCGGTGGCCGACGCCAAGTCGCTCATCGAGCGCTTCCCGAGCTCCAACATGAACGGCATCGAGCGGCTCCTCGCCGCCCGGGGCGGCGACTTTCCGCCGATGTGGCGGCTGCGGTTCTGCGTCAAGGCGAAGATGCTCCTGGACCCCTCTTCGTTCGAGTCGATCGCGCAGGCCGCCAGCAGCAAGGACGAGGCGGTGCTCGACGAGCTCGCGAAGGGCTGCCGCGAGCTCGAGAAGCTTGCCTGCGACGGCGAGCACCCCCGCCATGCCGCGACGCTCTACCGCGTCCGCGGGATGCTGAAGGACCGCTACTACGGCAAGGACAAGGCGGCCGAGGGGTCCGCCGACCTGCTGGCGCGGTTTGACGCCATCGCCGGCGGCAAGGTGAAGCTGCCCGACGACCAGATGCGCAACCTCGCCGCCTTCAGCGCCGACGCCGGGCGGCTCACCGCGGCGGACGCGGCGAAGCTGCGCAACAAGTACCCGAATTTCGTCCCGACCAACTACATGGGGCAGTTCGGCATCGTGGAGGCGTGCCGCGCCGCGAAGTCCTCGAAGCCGTTCAAGGACTTCATGGCGAAGTATCCGTCGCACATGCGCGCCGATGCGCGCTACCAGATGCTGCGGACGCTCGCGGAGGTGAAGGACGTTGCCGAGGTTAAGGCCGGCTTCGAGGAGCGGCTCTTCAGGCTGAGCAACGCTGGCGTCGACTTCAACCACCTCTCCTATGCGATGGCGGAGACGGGACTCTCCGACAAGGACCTCGCGGCCTACCTCGCCGCGCTCTACAAGCGCACCGGTTCGCTCGGCTACTGGGACTGGTTCCAGCGCGAGAACTGGGCCGGCCGCCGCGTCGCCGCCTTCACCGGCGATGCGGTGACGGCGTTCAGGAAGACGATCGCCAAGGACGTCAAGCCCGGCGAGCGGATGTTCGCGATCGCGCGGGAGATGAACGGCCTCGGCCGCGGCGACGGCAACATCGCGCCGCCGCGCGCGCACGAGCTCTTCGCCGAGGCGTGCAAGCTCTACCCCGGCCTCTACCCGGTCGAAGGCCGCTGGGACAACCCGGTCTTCGAGGCCATCCGCGCGAAGTACATGGACCTCTGCCAGTACCACCCCGAGTCCGCCGCCACTTGCGCGAAGGCGATGATCGCCAAGCTCGACCCCAAGTCCAAGTGGTTCTGGGAAGCTGGGATAACGGGCAACATATTCTGGAACATCCGCGGCAATCCCGCCGTCGCGAGCGAGGTGGCCTTCGCCAGGGTGCGGGCGACCGGCAACATGGACTATCTCGGCGGAGTGTACTTCCCGGAAACGCTCGACAAGCTGCCGCTCGACCGCAACCTCGTCGTCAACAGCGGCGCCAAGACGTTTTCGGTGGTGGACGCGAACTGGGTCGTCAACGACGCCAGCAAGCGCCGCATCACGCCGGAGCTGGCGGCCGACATGCTGGCGATCGGCATGCCCAAGCGCGACTGGGCGAACACCGCCGAGGACTGGAACTCTCGCTTCTTCCAGACCGCCATTTCGGTGGTCAGGACCAACCCCAAGCTCTTCGAGAAGTTCCCGTTCGCGGAGCTCGCCGCGAAGATCCTCGACACCAAGGGCGTCTCCGAGAACCTGAAGCGCAACTTCCTCGTCTTCGCCACCGCGGCGGGCAGGGGGCAGGAGTTCCTCGACCGCTACGTCAAGTCGTTCGCGGCCGACGCGGCGCCGCGCAAGGTGTCGCTCCTGAGCGCGCTCCTCAGCAACGCCGACATCACGCCGTTCCCGTCCAAGGACCGCAAGGCCGACGTCTTCGGCGACCTGCTGGTGAAGGAGTACCTCCCGGCGCTCAAGGCCACGCCCGACCGCGCCGCGCCGCGCGCCGACCTCGGCTACTCCGGCCTGGTCGTCAGCAGGTTCTTCGAGTGGCGCAAGCTCGCCGAGGCCAAGGCGCGGCCCGACTACGCGAGCATCTACGCGCCGACGATCACCGAGTGCGTGCGGCTCAAGAACGCCGGCGCGAGCGGCTGGGATGACCGCGACCGCTCGGTCGGCGGCAGCTTCTACAACAACGACTACCTGATCGCGCTGAACGCGACGAACGCGGTGGCACTCGCGGCCGTCGCCCGCACCGCCGGCTACTACAGCAACAGCTGGTGGCTGGGGCGCGATGCGACGGAAAAGCTGCTCAAGGACACGCGCGCCGCCGGGCTCTGGGAGCCGCTCTACCTGCTCGTCAGCACCCTGAGCGACCAGGACAAGGGCATCAACGCGCTGCTCGTGGAGTGCCGCGCCGAGACCTCGAAGCGGCTGCCGGGCGTCTACCCGGTCTCCGAGCGCGACCCGCTCTACCCGCTCTACATGGCGGCGGACGAGCTCTCGAAGAACAACGTGGAGAAGGCGACCTCGCTGCTGATGAAGAACCTCACCGCCTTCGAGCGCGACGCGATCAGGCTGCCGCCGGACTTCGTGGCGTGGGCGGTGGACCAGATGCGCCTCGCGCGCGGCAACAACGACGAGCTGCTCGTCAAGGCGCGCACGCTCGCCTCGCGCCTTCTGGAGGACGAGTCGAGGCTGCCGGCCGAGCTCGCCGCGTCGCTTCTCCTGACCCGCGCCGAGTGCTACCGCGACCAGCAGAACTTCGAGGTCGCCAAGCTCGAGTACCAGACGATCCGCAACAACCCGGCCTACGCCAAGACCAAGGCGGCGCGCAAGGCGATGTTCCGCTCGATCGACCTGATGATCGACACCGGCAACGCCTCCGGCGTGGAGTCGACCCTCGAATACTGGCTCTCGCAGCCTGACGCGGAGATCCAGGCGCAGGCCCACTACTTCCTCGCGCGCATCGCCTTCGACCGCAAGGACTACGAGGAGTGCCGCAAGCAGCTCAAGGAGGTGTTCTCGATCGACTACACCCACACCGACGGCCGCTTCCTGGAGGGCCGCTGGAAGCTCGCGACCGGCAACGAGGTGGACGACACCGACGTGCTCATCGGCAGCCTCTCCGACCGCACGATGATCCGCCCCGGCCAGCAGCTGGCGATCACGGTGCAGGACCGCAACCTCTCCGTCGCCGGCGGCGGCGCGTCGATTCCAGTGGTGATCACCACCAAGCCGGGCGGCGACCGCGAGAAGATCTACCTCTATCCCACCCCGCGCGACCCGACGCTCTTCCGCGGCGTCATCGACGTGAAGCTCGGCGAGGCGGCGGTCTCCAACCTGACGCTCGAGGTGATCGGCGACGACACTGCGACGTACACGATCGAGCCGGAGTACCTGAAGGCTCGCGGTCTGCCGGTCACCGAGTCGAAGGTGCTCAGGGTGGTGGACGACGCGCGGCTCGCGATCGGCGCGGGCTCGCCGCGCGACGAGGAGGGCGAGACCGAGAAGGCGCTCGAGCGGATGGTCGACTCCGGCGTCGAGTCGCGCGAGCTCGCGCGCTCGCTCCGTCCCGGCAACCCGCTCTACGTCGCGGTGATGGACAAGGATCGCTCGCGCAAGGGCGAGGGCGAGGTGACGGTGTCGCTCTCGACGACCTCCGGCGACCGGCTCGACGCGGTCAGGCTCAAGGAGGTGCGCCCCTACAGCGGCATCTTCCGCGGCGTGGTGCCGACCTGCCTGCCGCCGCCGCGCGCGCACGCCTCAGACACCGCGATCGGCTACAACCCCGGCGACGTCATCAGCACCCGCCGCGACGGCGGCTGGAAGTCGCTCGCCGACGGCAAGCCCGGCAAGTGGATCGAGGTGGACACGATGGCGTCCCACGAGTTCTCGAACATCGTCTTCAGGACTTCCAACCCCGAGGCGCTCCGGGCGGTGAGCCTCTCCGGGCGGCTATCGGGCGGCGACGTCCTGCTCGGCTCGTTCCCGGCGCCGTCCGCCAAGGGCCGCGCCGGCCTGCGCCGCTGGGTCGACTGGCGCAACGGCATGCGCACCGAGCAGGCGATCCGCGACTTCTACCGCTCGATGCAGGCGCCGAAGCCGACGGCGGTGACGAACGTCATGGTGAACGCGACGGCGCGCAACAACGCCCCGTGCGTGGCGTACGTCAGCGGCGGGTTCAAGGCGCCGGCCGACGTGAGCGTGCTGCGGTTCAGGATCGTCCCGCGCGCCACCGGCGGCGACACCTTCCGCCGGCTGTGGCTCTCGGTCATGGTCGACGGTCGCGAGGTCTACTCCGGCTACGGCGCCACCATCTCCAACCGCATCGTAACCTGCGAGATCACGCCCAAGTGCCATCTGCTCGAGGTCTTCAGCGTGCAGTACGGCGCCGCGGACGCGTGGGAGCTCTGCTGGGAGCCGGCCGACGGCGAGACGCAGCCGGTGCCGGCGGCCTGGTTCGACGACACCGCCAACCCCGAGCTCGAGGAGTTCCTCGCCGACAAGGTGAGCATCGTGCGCGTGCCCGAGGGCTTCTCGGCCACGTTCCGCGAGCCGATCCGCCTCAGGTCCTTCCGGCTCAGCGTGGTCGACCGCGTCGGGCCCGACGCGAGCCTCGACAAGATCACCGCGACCGACTGGTCCGGCAACGAGATCCTGCCGGTCGAGAGCGACTTCTCCGAGGTGCAGCGCAACGACCGGCTCGAGGTCGCGCCCGGCGACCGCATCTCCGCCACCTACGTGGACGAGACGACGTCCTCCGGCCTCAAGCGCGTCCTCACCAAGACGGTGAGCTCGTCCTTCAACAACGCGTCGGTGGGCTTCTACTTCGAGGAGGTCCACGTGACCAGCTACGGCAGCCAGAGCCACCTGAACACCGCCTACCGGTTCGTCCCCGGCGACACGCTGCTGGTGGCGGTGTTCGACCCGGACCAGGACCTCACCGACGAGGCCGACAAAGTCAATGTGAAGATCGTCTCCGACTCCGGCACCGAGCGCGAGATCACGCTCGCCGAGCAGAACAAGTCGTACGGCGGCATTCCGTGGCACTCGCCCGACGACGTGTCGGGCGTCCACAGCGGGTTCTTCCTGGGGCTCCTCAAGACGGCTCCGGCGGGGAACACCAACGCGGCGGCGCGGGCGGCCTTCCCGGTGACGGCCGACGACGCGCTCACGGCGTCCTACGACGACCGCGAGAACACCACCCCCGGCATTCCGTTCGTGCGCACCGCCAAGGTGGTCTCCGCGCGCGAGGAGCCGCCGCTGCTGACGCTCTACCAGACCGCGGCGAAGCGCGTCGTCGACACCTCGCACGGCGCGGAGATCCGCCTCGCGGCGCTCCGCCGCCGCGCCGGCAACGACAAGGTGACCACGCTCTACCGCGACGTCTACAGCGCGACTCCGATGCCGCAGGAGGTGTGCGACTCCACCAACCTGATTCCGGTGAACGCGGCGGCCCCGCTGCCGATCCGCGTGGTCGAGCCCTCGCGCGCTCGCCACCGCGATTCCTACCTGGTGCTGAGCGCCGTCGCCGACAGCGAGCTCAAGCGCGCCGAGGCGGACGGCGACGATCCGCAGGTCAAGAAGATGCACCTCGGCCTCGGCGCCGGCTTTGACATGCCAGGCTTCCCGGTCAACATCGCCCGCGGCGGCCAGTCGTTCGACGAGGCGCGCAAGGCGGGCAGCTTCAACGGCTCGATGCGCTTCGCGGTCGGCGGCATCGACTCGAAGGGCGACCAGGAATACCGCGCCGGCCACGACGGCGAAGACGGCCCGATCGTGCTGCCGGTGAACGGCTCCGACACGGTGACGATCACGGTGACCGACTCGAAGGGCGTCGAGCTCGCGAAGCGCCGGCTGGAGCTCGTCTCCGACGCCGCGTTCTCGCTCGTCGACTCCTCGTGGTCGGCCGAGCGCACCGCCGCGCACGTCGGCGAGAAGTTCTACCTGCGCATCGACGACGCCGACCGCGACGTCAGCGAGGAGCCCGACAACGTGGAGGTGGACGTCGCCACCACCGGCGGCACCGTCCGCAAGGTGGTGCTCACCGAGACCCTGCCGCACTCGGGCGTCTTCACCGGCACGGTGCGGCCGACGATCTTCGTGCCCGGCGAGACGATCCCCGAGGTGACGACGGGCGCGGAGGAGTCGGTGGAGATGCTCCTTTCCGACGACCGCATCCCGGTGAAGTTCGGCGAGAAGCTGACGATGACCTACCGCGACGAGCGGGTGCTGCCCGGCACCGACCCGCGCACGCTCGCGGCGACGGGCACGGTCTACAAGGGCGCGGACGGCTCGATCCGCCTCTTCTCCAAGCGCTTCCGCGACGTCGACTCCGCGGTGCTGGTGCAGTTCCGGCTCGCCGAGTGCCTCTTCGAGCAGGCCAAGGACTACCGCAAGCTGCGCCAGAACGAGAAGAGCTCCGAGGCGATCGCCAAGGGCCGCGCGATCCTCGAGGAGGCGCTGAAGAACAACCCCGAGAGCGCCCACGTGGCGCAGGGCGAGTTCCTGCTCGCCAACCTCTACCAGGAGCTGGCGGCCGAGGAGGAGGTGCAGGCGAAGAGCCTGCTCAAGGAAGGGGAGACGGAGGCGGCCGAGGAGGCCGAGAAGAAGTCGCGTCTCCTCTACGCCGAGGCGCTGGCGCGCTTCTCGTCCATCCTCGCGGTCTGGCCCGAGGGCGACTACGCGCCGCGCGCGCAGTACCACAAGGCCTACTGCCTGGAGATGCTCAAGGAGTACAAGCTCGCCGGCGAGGAGTACGTGAAGATGACCTACATGTACCCGGAGTCGGACCTCGTGGGCGACGCCACCATCCGCCTCGCCACCTACTACTACAAGGAGGAGAAGAAGTACGAGACAGCCGCGCGCATCTACGGCAGCTTCGCGCGCCGCTTCCCGAACCACGACAAGGCGGCCCGCGCGCTCTTCATGTGCGGCAGCTGCTACATCAAGGAGGGCGAGGCGATCGTCAAGCGGGCCGAGGCGGCGGCGATGAAGGAGGCCGAGAAGCGGGGCTCCGCCTTCACCGGGCTCCACGGCGTGCCGCTCGCCGCGGCGGAGTGCTTCACCCACGCCGTCAACTCGTTCGTGGACATGACCGAGAAGTACGCCTCCACCACCACCCCCGAGCTGCGCGCCCAGGGCCTCTACTGGGCCGGCGACGCGTCGCTGCGCAAGGACGACGCCAAGGCCGCCTACATCTTCCTCAAGCGCACGGTGCTTGAGTACCCGGAGACCGAATGGGCCCGCCGCGCCCGCGGCCTCATGCTCCAGAACGGCAAGGCTTTCAAGGACCTCGACTGATGAAGCGCTTCAGCATGAGACCTGCGGCCGTCTTCGCCGCGTTCGCGCTCGCCGCCGCCGCTCCCGCCTTCGGCTGGGAATGGGAATGGAACTGGCGAATGCCGGGCGACATCTACAAGGGGCTCGAGTTCGAGTCCCGCAACGCCGTCGACCGCGCCTACAAGGCGACCTCGGCCGCCATGGACGCCGCCCGCGCCGGCGCGCGCCCGACCGACCTGGTGCCGCGCTTCCGCGCCGCCGCCGCCGAGTGGCGCAAGGTGGAGATCCAGGCCGAGAGCGACAACACCAGCGACGCGCTCCTCGCCTACGCCGGGTTCATGCAGGGCTACACCCGCATGAAGGCGCACGACGTCAACGAGGCGGTCAAGTTCTACGGCCAGGTGGTCGACCTCTACGACGACGAGCGCTGGATCGCCTTCCCGGCCCGCTACTTCATCGGGCGCACCAAGATCGACATGGGCGACACCCGCGCCGGCTGGCCGCTCATCGAGGAGCTCGTCGACGACGAGGCCGACGCCAAGCACCCGCTCATGGGCAACGTCCTTAAGGAGGTCGGCTGGCGGTGGTGGGACTCCGGCCGCGAGGCCGAGGCGCAGGAGCTCTGGGAGCGCGGCACGAAGTCGTTGTTCGCGGAGTCCAACCGCAACGCCTGGGACAGCTGCCGCTACGGCCTGCTCCTCGCCTGCACCGTGCGCGGCGACTTCGGCGCGCTCGAGGAGTTCATCTTCGCCGGCGTCAAGGAGGACAACGCCAAGCACCGCGCCGACATCGTGGTCGACAACCGCAACTGGGTGCTCGGCCAGCTCAACAACGGCGGCTCGGGCGTTTGCAGCTACTACGCTCGCAAGTTCCCCAAGGAGGCGGAGCGCAAGGCGAAGCTCGCCGACTTCCGCCGCCGCTACATCAAGTGGTACCTCGAGAAGCGCCCGCTCTTCGTCTCCGCCGACCGCGAGTTCGAGTTCGACGTCTCGGCGATTAGGCTCGGCTACGGCGTCGACAGCCGCGAGGAGACGAACGCGAAGATCCTCAAGCTCGTCGCCGGCCTCCAGCAGGTCAAGGACCCGAAGCAGCGCGACGGCCGGGTGCGCACGATCGTCGGGCTCTACTACGACCTCGGCGACTACTCCGCCGCGCTCATCCTTGCGGACAGGATCTCCGAGCCGCTGGCCGCCTCGTGGCTCCGGTACGAGATCTGCCGCACCGCCTCCGACCGCGGCAAGCCGATGTGGAAGGAGTGCCTCGCCCACCTCGACGAGTACATCAAGCGCAAGCCGGACGCCGGCCAGCTCCTGAACGCGAAGTACATCATCGTCTGGATCTGCCGCGAGCGCACCGGCGACCTCGAGCGCGCGCTGAAGACCTGCCTCGACATCAGCGATCCGCCGCGGTCGCTTTGGGAGCTCACCTGGACCTACCGCAAGCTCGGCGACAAGAAGAAGGCAGAGAACTGCCTCGTCGAGATCTCGTCGATGTTCGCCAACGACGCGCCGCGCGCGGTGCTGACCCTGGCGCAGCTCTGCGAGCAGGACGGCGACAAGAAGAAGGCGATCGCGCTTTACCGGCGGCTCCTGTCGCAGCCGGAGTGGAAGAAGACCGGCGAGTCCTCCCAGGCCCACCAGGCGCTCGAGCGCCTCGGCGAGCGCACGGGCGGCGCGATGGTCAACGAGGTGCACTGACGGGGGCGCCGAAACCGACAACGTTCAACCAAGGAGAGAGAGCAAATGAAGAAAGTTCTGATGATCGCCATGGCCGCCGCGTGCGCCGCGGCGTTCGCCCAGGAGGCCAAGAAGGACGCGAAGCCGGTCGACCCGGCCAAGGCGGCCGCGCAGGCCGAGAAGCGCGCCGAGCGCATGGTGAAGACCGCGGTCGGCCTCATCGCCGACAAGGAGGAGGACCGCGGCGTCGGCATGCTCGAGGCCGTCGCGAGGATGTACCCCGACTCGCAGGCGAAGTACGCCGCCGCGCTCGAGCTCGGCCGCCACTTCACCGGCAAGCGCGACTTCGAGCGCGCGCTCATCGAGCTGAAGAAGGCGTTCTCGGCCACCAACGACGAGACCCGGGCGGAGTCGCTGCTCCTCCAGGGCGAGCTCTACGTCGCCAAGAACCAGCCCGGCGAGGCCGCGATGGTGTTCCGCCGCATCACCCAGGACTTCCCGACCAGCGACTTCGCCAACGACGCCTTCTTCAAGATCGGCCAGATCCACTTCGCGGCCGGCCGCTGGGCGCGCGCGTCCGAGGCGTTCGAGATGGTCGGCACCGCCGTCCCCGCCTCCGCCGACACCAACTCCGCCGTGCTCGCCGAGTCCGGCCAGCGCATCTACGTGCACGTCACCGACAAGGACCTCGCCGTCCTCGCGGCGATGGGCGAGAAGTCCAAGGTCAAGCTCCTCGGCTCCGACGGCGACGAGGAGGTGGTCGAGCTCGCCGCGTTCGGCAAGGGCGACGGCGACTTCATCGCCTCCTGCAAGACCACCGTCGCGCCCTCCGCGAAGGGCGACGGCGTCCTCACCGTGCGCGGCAAGGACGACGTCAAGGTCGTCTACGTCGACGCCAACACCCAGTCCGGCGAGGTCAACCTGAACCGCGACGCCAAGGCCTCCACCGTCTCCTCGGCGACGCTCACCTTCCTCGACGGCGCGATGCGCCAGAAGGTGAAGGGCGTGTTCGTCGACCAGCCCGCGTTCGTGCGCCTCCGCGACCTCGACCTGGACGCGACCGACGGCAAGGACAAGGCGAAGGTGGTGGTGAAGTCCATGTACCGCGAGCGCCCGGAGCCCGCGCCGGGCGAGCTCGTCGCCCCGCCGCCGCCGCCGGACGCGCCGTGGCTCGTGCGCAGCGAGGTGGAGATCGACCTCGAGGAGGTCGAGCCGCGCGCCGGAATCTTCGCCGGCCGCATCGTGACCCGCCTCATCCCCGCCGACACCAACAAGATCGTCCAGCTTCCGCCCGGCGAGATCTACGCCAACGCCGAGGACAAGCTCGTCGCCGAGTACACCGACAAGCGCCACCTCGCCGGCGTCAAGCCGGTCCAGCGCACCGCCGAGGCCGTGGTGCTCGTCGGCGGCTCCACCGAGCCGCAGTCGATCGTCGCCCACGCCAGCGAGGCGACGGTCCAGGCCAAGAAGCTCCTCCTCGAGGCGCAGCTGCTCCAGAAGTGGGGCGCGATATTCAAGGAGGTCGGCCTCATGGACAGCGCCTCCGAGAAGTCCGCCGAGGGCCTCAAGCGCATCTCCGAGGTCTTTGACCTCGCCTCGCGCAACACCCTCGAGCGCAGCGTCATCGAGAGCGCCTACGAGACCAGGTGGAATCTCTTCCTGGTCAGGAACGACCTCAAGAACGCCGTCGACACCTGCAACGCGCTCGTCAAGCGCTTCCCCGACACCCCGCTCGCCGACCGCGCCTTCATGCAGATCGCCATGGCCCGCCGCGAGGAGAAGGCGCCCGGCGCCGAGGACGCCGCCATCGCCATCTTCAACGCCATCCTCGGCCTGCCGGTCTCCCAGCTCAAGGCCGAGGCGCTCTACCGCATCGGCGAGACGCTCGAGACCAAGGCCCGCAAGGCGGCCGCCAATTCCAGGAACCGCCATGCCAAGCCGGACTTCTCCGCGGCGATCACCGCCTACAGCCGCTGCGCCGAGGGGTATCCGTCCAGCGCCTTCGCCGGCGAGTCCTACAAGCGCATGGTCGACTACTACGTCTCCATCAAGTCCTTCTCCAAGGCCACCGAGATCATCAACCGCGTGCTCGAGGACTACCCCGACGCGCCGTGGCTCGACGAGATGCTGCTGAAGTGGGGCGTCATCCTCCACCGCCAGGGCGACCGCGAGGGCGCCGTCGCCAAGTTCCGCCAGATCCTCGAGGAGTATCCCGGCGGCAAGGCGGCCAAGCAGGCAACGAGCTTCCTCAAGCGCCTCGAGGAGGACGAGTGATGAAGCGCGCCGCCCGCACCGCCTCGCTCGAGGCGTACTCGGCCGAGTACCTCAGATACCTCGGCGTCGCCAAGACCGCCCGCCGCAGCTACGCCGAGAGCGTGCGCATCCTCGAGGCCGCCGGCTTCCGCGAGCTCGGCTCCTTCCGGTCCCTCAAGCCCGGCGCCCGCGTCTGGCGCGGCTGCGAGGACCGCACCGTGATGGCCGCGGTCATCGGCCGCCGGAGCGTCGCCGAGGCCGGCATCAAGGTGGTCGGCGGCCACACCGACGCGCCGAGGCTCGACCTCAAGCCGCGCCCGGTCTACGAGAAGGGCGGCGCCGTCTACTTCGACTGCCACATCTACGGCGGCATCAAGAAGTACCAGTGGCTCACCCTGCCGCTCGCGCTCTACGGCACCGTCGTCCGCAAGAACGGCTCCAGGGTCGAGATCGCCGTCGGCGACGGCCGCAACGACCCCGTCTTCATGATCACCGACATCCTGCCCCACCTCGGCAAGGACCAGGCCAAGAAGACCCGCGACGAGTTCTTCGCCGCCGAGGACCTCGACCCCGTCTGCTGGTCCACGCCGGGGAAGAAGAAGGGCAAGGACGGCGCCGACGGCGCCCCCAGCGCCGACCGCTCCGGGTTCGTCGCCTACCTGAAGAGGAAGTACCGCATCGACGAGGAGGACCTCCTCAGCGCCGAGCTCGAGATCGTGCCCGCCGGAATGCCGCGCGAGGTCGGCTTCGACCGCGCGCTCATCGCCGGCTACGGCCACGACGACCGCGTCTGCTCCTTCGCCGCGCTGAAGGCGCTCGTCGACGCGTCGAAGTCCGTCCCCGAGGTCACCGCCTCGATCCTGATGTGCGACAAGGAGGAGATCGGCTCGGTCGGCTCCACCGGCATGCAGAGCTCGTTCTTCGAGAACACCGTCGCCGAGTTCGTGGAGCGCCAGGAGAAGTCGCCGCGCGACATCATGGTGCGGCGCGCGCTCGAGCGCTCGACGATGCTTTCGGCGGACGTCACCGCGGCGGCCGACCCGCATTTCCCGGACGTCGACTCGACCGGCAACGAGGCGCGCCTCCACCGCGGCGTCGCGGCCTCGAAGTACACCGGCGGCACCTCCAAGGGCGGCGCGAGCGACTGCGGGCCGGAGTTCATCGCCGAGATCCGCCGGATAATGGCGGAGGAGGGGGTGGCCTGGCAGATGGCGGAGCTCGGCAAGATGGAGAAGGGCGGCGGCGGCACGATATCGCAGTACATGGCCCGCTTCGGGATGAAGGTGCTGGACATGGGCACGCCGATGTGGAACATGCACGCGCCGTGGGAGATCGTCTCCAAGTTCGACGCCTGGTCCACCTACCGCGCCTACTCCGCCTACCTCCGTGCATAGCGCCTGGCGAATCCCGGGCTGCTTTGCAAATCGTCGTGAAATCTGCTATACTACTCAACAAAGGGAAGTATGGCAAAAGCAGAAACGCCAAGAAAAGGTGATCCGGTCGCGATTGTCGGGATGTCCTGCCGCTTTGCGGGATGCCCCGGCCCCGCCGCGTTCTGGAACGCGATCCTCGACCGCCGCGTGATGTTGACGCCGCCGGGGCCGGAGGCCGAGCTGCCGGTCGGTCGCAAGAACTTCTTCGACCGCCCCTATCCGCAGCGCATCGGCCAGCTCGGCGACCTCTTCTCGTGCGTCCCGGCGATGCAGAACTTCCCGCGTCAGGTGAACATCGGCGAGAACCAGGACCTCTACTTCGCCACCCAGCTTGCCTTCGACGCGCTCTGCGACGCCTCGATGAAGCCGCATTCGCCCGACCCGGTGCGCGGCACCGTGCGCCTCGGCTACGCGCCGCCGTTCAACGCCTCGACGGTCAACTGGCTCCAGCACACCTCGTTTCTCGACCAGACGATGGAGGTGATCCGGCGGTTCTTCCCGAGCGCGCCCGAGGAGGCGATGGACTCGGTGAAGGCGAAGCTCGTGGAGTCGCTGCCGCTTCCCGACGCTGCCTCGTTCCTGCTCGGCACCGGCTACCGCTTCGTCTCCTGGATTGCGCGCGAATGCTCGTTCGCCGGCTCCGCGACGATCATGGACGCCGGCATGCTCTCCGGCGCGGCGACGATCGCCGACGCGATGGACGACCTCGCCTCCGGGCGCGCCGACGTGGCGCTCGCCGGTGCCATCAACCCGCCGCTTTCCTGCGCCTACATCGAGGGGCTTTCGGGCGAAATCGACTTCTCGCGGCGGACAGAGCTGACGCCTTTCTCGCGCGACCCCGACGGAACCCTGCCCGGCGAAGGCGGCGCATTCTTCGTCCTCAAGCGCCGCTCCGACGCGCTGCGCGACCGCGACCGCATCTACGCGCTTGTCCGTTCGGTGGCGCTCGGGCACTGCCCAGACGACGACCCGTCGGCGCTTCTCCGGGAGGCGACCGAGGGCGCGGGCATTCCGCCGCGCTCGGTGGGGCTTGTGGAGGCGGACGGCTCCGGCGTCGCCGCGGCGGAGGCGCGCGAGCTCGAGGCGATCGCCAGGGTGTGGGGCGAGCATCGTCCCGGCGGCGCGCTTGTCGGCGTCGGCTCGGTGAAGGGCAACATCGGCCACACGCTGCGCGCGGCCATGTCCGCCGGCATCGCCAAGGCGGTGCTGGCGCTCCGCCACCGCGTGCTGCCGCCGCAGATCCCGCCCGAGCGCCCTGCGGAGGCGGTGTCGTCCCTCGCCTCAAGCGCGTACCTGCTCGACGAGGTGCGGCCGTGGATGTCGGGCGACAGCTCTTCGCCGCGACGCGCCGTGGTGATGGGCGCGAACTTCGACGCGCTCAACCCGGTCGGCACCGCGTCGGTCGCCGGCCGTTCGGCGGTGGTGGTGCTGGAGGAGGAGCCGGAGGACAGGACATGACCGAGCTGGTGGTAGTCTCGGCGGTGGACGAGGCCGCGCTGCTGGCGGAGGTGGGGCGCATCATCGCGTTCCTCGACCGCGTGCCCGACGTCTCCTTCCTCGACGTCGCCTACACCTGTTCGCTCACCCGCGGCCCGGCGCGGCTTGCGCTGATCGCCGACGACGTCGCCTCGCTCCGCGCGCGGCTCGTCTCCGCCCGCGACCGCATCTCCTCGGGCAGCGTGCGGCGCATCCGCGACAAGAGCGGCACATACTACTCGCGCGACCGGCTGCTCGGCGAAGGCTGCGGCAAGCTCGCCTTCGTCTATCCCGGCGTGCTCTCGTTCTACCCCGACATGCTGCGCGACGTCGCGGTGAGGTATCCCGAGTGCAGGCAGGCGTTCGACGAGCTGGAGGAGGCGCTTTCCGGCAACGACGAGTTCACCCCGTCCTCCTTCATCTTCCCGCCGGCGCCATACTACCGCCACGACGCGGACATCTTCTCCTCCGGCGCCTACGCCCAGGCGCTTGTCTCCACCTACGCTGGCTGCGACGCGCTCACCCGGTTGATGAAGCTTGCCGGCGTCTCGCCTGACGGAGTCGTCGGATTCGCCGGCGGCGACCTTGCGGCGATGGCGCGCGCGGGCTACGCCGGCGCGAATCCGCCGCGCGCCGACCGGGTGGAGATGGTCCGTGACATCTACTCGATCGTCGACCGCGCGGTCAACCACGGCGGCATGCCCAAGGTGGCGATGCTGACCGTGCTGATGCGTCATCCGGGCGAGATCGATCCAATCGTCGCCAACTTCCCGCCCGAGCGCTCGGCGCTGGTGGTCGACTTCTCCCCGCGGCAGAAGACCTATGCGGTGGCGATGGACTTCAAGGACGAGGCGCTTGCCGCGTTTGCCGCCGCCGGCGTGAGGGCGGTGGCGATGGAGCTTGACCGGCCGTTCAACACCCCGCTCTGCTCGCGGCTGGTGCCGGCGATCCGCAAGTTCGCCGACCGGCGCATGCGCCACGACGCCCAGCTCGAGGTCTACTCCTGCGCCACCGCCGACCGCGCGCCGTCGCGCCTCAGGCGTGCGCGGGAGGAGGCGGCGGCGCGCTGGGCGCAGCCGGTGAGGTTCGCCGACACCGTCCGCCGCATGCACGCCGACGGCTACCGCGTGTTCCTCGAGGTCGGCCCGCGCGGGCTGATGTCCGCCGCCGTCGCCGACACGCTGCGCGGCGAGGAGCACGCGGCGATCGCGCTCGACTCCATTCACCGCACCGGCACGCTCCAGATGCAGCACGCGCTCGGACACCTCGCTTCGCTGGGGGCGGAGATGGACCTTTCAGCCCTCTTTGAGCGCCGCCACGCGAAGAAACTCGATTTCGACTCCGCGCTTTCGCTCGAAGTGAGAAGGGCGTCGGAGATGCGCCTTTCGCGCCTCTTCCCGCGGCTGACGCTGCTCACCGACGGCGCGGCGCTGGCGGGCGGCTCCTTCCTCGCCGAGCCCAAGGGACGCGGGGTCAAGGCGGCGCAGCGCGCCGCGGCAATCGCCCAACAGGCCAGGCGCCAGCGCCAGTTCGACTTTGGCGCGTTGAACCCGCTCGTCTCCGACGCCGACACCGTGGACGCCAGCCCCGGCGTGTCGGTCGAGATCACCAAGGTGTTCCGGCTCTCCGAGCTGCCGTTCCTCGGCGACTTCGCGCTGGGTACGAGCCAGCTGAGCTATTCCGACCCCAACCTCAAGGGGCTGGTGCTACTGACGCCGCCGGTCGGCGCGGAGGTGATGGCCGAGACCGCGAGCCTCGTCGCGCCCAACCGCGTGCTGCGGCGGCTGGAGGACTTCACCTGCCGGCGCATGGTTTCCTTCGAGCGCGGGGAGCTGAAGCTTTTCGTGCGCGCCGAGCGGATATCCTCGGCCAATCCGGACGAGATTGCGGTGAAGGTGCAGATCCGGGACGACAAGCCGAATTCCGCCTACACCTGGCCGGTGATGGAGACGACGGTCGTCCTTTCCGACGCGCCGCCGCCGCCCCGCCCCGCCGCCCCGCCGCCCCTGTCGCGCCCGCGCTCGGTGCACTGGTCGGGGCGCGACATCTACCCCCAGCGCCTCAGCTGCGGGCGGAGGCTGCGCGGCATCGCCTTCGTCTCGACCTGGAGCGAGTCCGGCATCGACTACGAGGTCGTCGCGCCGCCGATTTCCGACAACGTCGTCTTCACCCGCTTCCCGCTGTGGATGGTCGATCCGCTCCTGATGCAGACGGTGGTCAGCGGCTTCGCGCTCTGGCGCAGCCACGAGCGGCTTTCTGGCGCGTTCTCCTTCCCGTTCCGGCTAAGGCGGTTCGTCCATTCCGGCGGGCTGCCCAAGGAGGGCTCGCGCCTCAACTGCTACCTGCGGCTTACCGGGGTGACGCCGAAGAGCCAGCTCTGCGACATTACGGTGACCGACGGCAACGGCAACGAGGTCGCGTCGTATTCCGGCTGGGAGGAGCTTACCGAGCGCATCCCGCGCGAGTATCGCGAGCTGGTGCTGCAGCCGGCGATGACCTACCTTTCCGCCGCGCTCGACCCCGACCAGCTCGGCTCGCCGGCGACCGACGTCGCCTCCGCGTTCGTGAGCGACGTTCCCTACTCGATCTTCGGGCGCAACGAGGAGCTGTGGCTGCGCATGGTCTCGCGGCTGGTGCTCTGCGGGCCGGAGCGCAAGGATTTCCAGGAAATGACCGGCTCGGTGTCGCGGCGGACCGAGTGGCTCTTCGGGCGCATCGCGGCGAAGGAGGCGGTGCGTCGGTTCCTCAAGGACTTCTACCAGGCCCGCTGGTCCGACGCGGACATCCAGATCTGGGCCGACGACTCGGGCAAGCCGCACGCGCTCGGCGACTGGAGCGAGTTCCTCGCCACCAAGCTCGACATCGCCATCGCCCACACTTCACAGCTTGTCGTCGCCATCGCCGCGGCCAACGCGCGCGTCGGGGTGGACGTGGAGTCGGTCTCGCGCGACCTCTCGGAGGAGTTCGCCGCCGGGGTGTTCACGCCCGACGAGCTCGAACTTGCCGCCAACGCCGCCAGCTCTTCGCGGGCGCTGGTGAAGTTCTGGTGCGCGAAGGAGGCGGTCTCCAAGGCGCTTGGCACCGGCATCCGCTATTCGCCGCGGGAGATGGTGGTGACCGGCTTCCAGTCCGACGCCGGCATCATCACGATGCGGCTCCAGGGCGCGTGGGTGGAGGCGTTCAAGGCCTTCCGCGGACGCGACATCCGCGTCGCCGTGCGCATCGTGCGCGACCACGCGCTCGCCTCGTGCTTCATTCCCTCGGCCCTCTTCGAAACGGCCTGATCCAGTTGCGCAGCGGGGTTGTTTTTTGGTATAATTCCCGCATGAAAACAAAAACTCTCTCGATTGCGGCGGCGGCGCTTGCGCTCGCCGGTTGTGTTTGCGACGGTCCCAAGTTCGGCAAGGGAGCTTGTGACGTCAATCCCAGGGACCCTGTCGTCGGCAACTGGTCGCTCGACCTCGGCTACGACTTCATGCCCGCCGGCAGCATGATCGCCACCCGCGACGCCGACGGCAGCGCCCAGGCGCTGGTGCTCTGGCGCTGGGCGTCGCCCACCAAGATGGAGAACGTCAAGTTCGTCGGCAACCGCTTCTCCTTCGACCATCCCTGGGGCTTCAAGGTCGAGGGCTTCGTACAGGGCTGCTGCCTGACGGCCACCGCGATCAGGAAGGACGGCCTTGGCGAGACCGCGATCACCGGCCGGCGCAATCCGCCGATCTGCCCCAATGCCAGCACCAAGGACGCCAAGCTCGGCGAGCCGATCGACCTCCTGAAGGACGGCCTCGGCGGTTGGGAGACGATGGGCACCAATGGCAAGAACGGCTGGATTGTCTCCGAGGAGAAGGGCGAGAAGGTGCTCTCCAACAAGCTCGGCCTCAACAAGGACGGCAAGTGGGCCGGCGGCGGCCTCAACCTGAAGACGAAGCGCTCCGACTTCTACGACTTCAACCTCGAGTACGACGTGCGCGTGCCCGCCGGGTCCAACTCCGGCGTCTATCTGCGCGGCCGCTACGAGATCCAGGTGCTGGACAGCTACGGCAAGCCGGTCGACTGCCACAACATGGCAGCCTACTACGGCCGCGTTACCCCGAGCGTCGCCGCCGAGAAGAAGCCCGGCGAGTGGCAGCACGTGTCGGTCACGCTCTACAAGCGCCACCTGACCGTCGTCCTCAACGGCACCACGATCATCGACAATGCCCCCGTGGTCGGCGTGACCGGCGGCGCGATCGACGCGAACGAGTTCAAGCCCGGCCCGATTTACCTGCAGGGCGACCATTCCGACGCGGACTTCAAGAACATGGTGCTGCGTCCCGCAGTCAACTGAGCTGAATTCCCATGATGCCGCCCGAGATACAGTCGGCCTTCCCGTCCCGCCCCGTCGACGCCAACAAGCGCTCCGTCGGGGTGGTGACGGTCGTCGGCGGCTCGGCGCGCTTCAACCACGCGCCGGTCATCGCCGCGCTCGGAGCCCGCGCCGCTGGCGCCGGGCTCGTGCAGCTGGTGGTGCCCGACGCCGCGCGCATCGCCGCCGGGGCGCTGGTTCCGGAGGCGGTGTTCACCAAGCTTACGGCGACCTGCGTACCGCCCAAGGCGGACGTGGAGGTGGTCGGCATGGGGCTCGGGGTGACCTCGAACTCCGAGGCCATCGTCTCGCGCCTCCTCTCCGGCGCCGGCGGTCGGTTCGTCATCGACGCGGATGCGCTCACGGTGCTGTCCGGCTGGTACGGACGCACCGACGGCTACGATCCGGCGAGCGGACAGGAGCTGGTGCTCACGCCCCACGAAGGCGAGGCTGAGCGGCTGCTCGGCTGGCAGCGCGGCAAGGTGGCGGCGGACCGCGCGCTCGCGGCGCGCGAGATCGCGCTCCGCTACGGCGCCACCGTCGCGCTCAAGGGACCGCGCACGCTCGTCGTCTCCGCCGACGGCAAGCGGGTGTTCGAAAACCCTGCCGGCAATCCGTACATGGCGGTCGGCGGCATGGGCGACCTGCTGTCTGGCGTCATCGGCGCGCGATGGGCGTATCTGAAGGGCGACCCGTTCCTCGCCGTCGCCTCGGCGGTCTGGCTCCATTCCGCCGCCTCGGACGCGCTCGTCGCCGCCGCGCGCGACCCGTCGATCGCCAACACAGCGGCGGAAATCGGCTCGATGCGCGTCAGGCTGGAGGCAGCCGCCGCGTCGTGATCTAATCTTAACCCACAAGGAGACCGCGTGATGACAGCTCTAACAGCATTACTGTTTGCCGCCGCCGCGGCTGCGGCTCCTGCACCCGCCCAGGCACCCGACCCGGGCCCTTACGACATCGGCGCGGCATCGGACGAGGAGTCGTTCTGGACGAGCGACCCGGTGCTTTTCGTGAAGAAGAACGAGAAGCGCCACTTCGAGTTCACGAGCGACACCCGCGAGAGCGCCGACACCAGGATCTACGGCCAGGTCACCTACCGCGGCATCAAGGCGTACGAGACCAAGGTCTACTTCGTCGATGGCGGCATCTCCCACTTCGACGTGGTGCTCTTCTCCTCCGGCGGAACCGAGCTAGTGGAGATGGCGGCCAACAAGAAGAGCTGGCGATTCGTCCACCTCGACAAGCCGGTCACCCGCAACGAGTACTTTGAGATCATCGACAACGCGCAAAAGGCGATTACGCCGGAGAACGGTCGCGCGCCGTCGATCGCCACCGAGAAACTCAAGGGCGGCGCGGGCTTCGTGAAGACGCAGACGTGGCCCAAGAGTCCGAAAGGGGCGCAGTCGACCCTCGTCTGGAGCTACAAAGAGGAGGGGAGCAAGACCGAGACGTTCTCGGCTGGCTTCATCCGCATCACCGTGAAGGGTCCGAAGTACAGCGCCTACGCCTCCGCCCACCGCGGCGGCAAGGCGGTGAAGAGCGTCAAGAAGATCGCCGCGAACGTGGTCAAGTCGCCGGAGGGCGACGTCTGCATCTCCGGCGTGCCGATGGTCGACCAGGGACAGAAGGGCTACTGCGCCGCCGCCACCGCCGAGCGCGTGCTGAAGTACTATGGCGTCGACGTCGACGAGCACACGGTCGCCCAGGCGGCCGGCACTACCGCCGGCGGCGGCACCAACGTCCTCAAGATGCGCGACGCGATCCGGGAGATCGGCAAGACCTTCCACCTCTCGACCAAGGTGATCTACGGCGACTTCGACAAGGACGCAGGCAAGCGCATCGAGAACATCGAGGACGAGGTCAAGGCCTACAACCGGATGGCGCGGCGGATGAAGAAGAAACCCATCGAGGAAAAGGTGTATACCATGCGGCAGGGCAACACCATCGTGTACAATCGCTACGCCGCCGAGGCGGCGATGGATCCCGAGGTGCGCAAGGAGACGAAGGTCAACGGATCCCAGCGCGGACAGTACCAGCGCTTTCTCAACCAGGTCCGCGACAACGTCAACAAGGGGATTCCGATCTTCTGGGGACTGGAGCTCGGAGTCTATCCTGAGCCGAAGCTGCAGCAGGCCAGCGGCGGGCACATGCGGCTCATCATCGGCTACAACGACAAGAAGAAGGAAATCATCTACACCGACTCCTGGGGGGCGGGGCACGAGAAGAAGCGGATGCCGTCCGACTGGGCGTTCGTCGCCACCCACTGCCTCATCGCGCTCATACCGGCGAAGTGAGACGTCGGCGCCGGCAACACGATTTAACCATGAATACCGAGAAACTGATGGCAATCAGCCCAATCGACGGGCGTTACGGCGACAAGTGCGCCGAACTTTGTGAAATCTTCTCCGAATACGGGCTCATCCGCCGGCGCGTAGTCGTCGAGTGCGCCTGGCTCAAGGCGCTTGCCGCCGAGAAGGGCATCCCCGAGTGCCGCCTCACCGCCGCGCAGGCGAAGGCGGTGGACCGCCTGGCGGCGGAGTTCTCGCCCGCCGACGCACAGCGCGTCAAGGACATCGAGCGGACCACCAACCACGACGTGAAGGCGGTCGAGTACTTCCTCAAGGAGAGGCTCGCCACGGCCTTCGGCAAGTCCGGTGCGAAGACGCTGGAGTTCGTCCACTTCGGCTGCACCTCCGAGGACATCAACAACATGTCGCACGCGCTGATGCTCCGCGACGGGCAGAAGGCTCTCCGCGCGGCGATGGACGAGCTGACGGGCGGGATCGCCGCGCGCGCGAAGCTGTGGGCGAAGGTGCCAATGCTCGCCCACACCCACGGCCAGCCCGCCTCGCCGACCACGGTCGGCAAGGAGCTCGCCGTCGTCTCGCGCCGGCTCAGGCGCCAGGCGGCTGAGATCGACCGGCTGGTGATGCCCGCGAAGATGAACGGCGCAGTCGGCAACTTCAACGCCCACTTCGCCGCGTATCCGAAGGTGGACTGGGAGCGCCTCTCGCGCCGCGTGATCGAGGGGATGGGCCTCCGCCAGAACCAGCTCACCACCCAGATCGAGAGCCACGACGGCATCGCCGAGCTCTTCGACGCGATCTGCCGCTGGAACTCGGTGCTCCTCGACTTCGACCGCGACGTCTGGATGTACGTCTCGATGGGCTACTTCAAGCAGCGTACCGTGAAGGGCGAGATCGGCTCGTCGACGATGCCGCACAAGGTGAATCCGATCGACTTCGAGAACTCCGAGGGCAACCTCGGCCTCGCCAACGCGGTCATGGGCTTCATGGCGCGCAAGCTCGCGGTTTCGCGCATGCAGCGCGACCTCACTGATTCGACGACGCTCCGCAACATGGGTGTCGGCTTCGGCTATACGCTCATCGCCATCCGCTCGACGCTGAAGGGCCTGGGCAAGCTCGAGCTCAACGAGGAGCGGCTCGCCGCCGACCTCGACGCGAACTGGGAGGTCCTCGCCGAGCCGATCCAGACCGTGATGCGCAAGGTCGGCATGGACCGCCCCTACGAGCGGCTCAAGGAGCTGACCCGCGGGCGCCGCGTGACCGCCGAGATCATGCGCGACTTCGTCCGTTCGCTGCCGCTGCCCAAGGCCGACCGCGACCGGCTCCTCAAGATGACGCCGGCGAACTACGTCGGCATTGCGGCGAAACTGGCCAAACGGGCCTGAGGGACGGGCCGATGCGCCGGCTCGACCTCGCGATCCTCGAGACGCATCCCGACTTCTCGCGCTCGCGCGTGGAGGGGCTAGTCAAGGCTGGCTTCGTCACCGTCAACGGCGCGGTCGCCTCGAAGGCCGGGATGAAGGTCGCCGACTCCGACGAAATCGTGGTCGAGGTCCCGCCGCCGGTGCCGGCGGTGCCGGAGCCGGAGGACATACCGCTCGCGATCGTCTACGAGGACGACGACCTCGTAGTCGTCGACAAGCCGCCGGGGATGGTGGTGCATCCAGCTCCGGGGCACTTCACGGGAACGCTCGTCAACGCGCTGCTTCACCACTGTCCGGCGCTTTCCGGCATCGGCGGCGTGGCGCGGCCGGGGATCGTCCACCGCCTTGACCAGGACACGTCGGGGCTGATCGTGGTCGCGAAGACCCAGCGGGCGATGGACTCGCTCGCGCGGGCGTTCGCGAGCCACGACAAGGTGGAGAAGACGTATCTCGCCGTCTGCCACGGGCGGCCGCGCCTCGACTCCGGGCGCATCGAGAGCATGATTGGGCGCCATCCGGTGGACCGCAAGCGGATGGCGGTGGTCGAGAAGGGCGGGAAGCTCGCGATCACCAACTGGCGGGTGGCGAAGTTCATGCCGGAGACGAAGCTGTCGCTCGTCGAGTGCCGCATCGAGACGGGCCGTACCCACCAGATTCGGGTGCATATGGCCTCGCTCGGCTGTCCCGTCGTCGGCGACGCCGTCTACGGCCGCCGCACGCTCGACAAGTTGCTCGACCCTGTCCCCACGCGGCAGCTCCTCCACGCCTGGCGGCTCTCGCTTGCCCATCCCGCCGACGGCCGCCGCATGGACTTCGAATCCCCGCCCCCCGCCGACCTCGTGCACTACCTCGGCTAAATTTGGTATAATTCTCCCCAACATGAAGCCGATCAAGATCGAATACCGCGTTCCCTACGCCGACACCGACAAAATGGGCGTCGTCTACTATGGCAACTACCTGACTCTTTTCGAGCGCGCCCGCAACGAGCTGATGCGCTCGTGCGGCTTCACCTACGCCGAGTGCGAGGCGGAGGGAGTGATGCTGCCGGTCGTGCACGCCGAAGTCGACTACCGCGCGCCGGCGCACTACGACGACGTCCTGGAGCTCACCTCCTGGGTGAAGGAGCTCAAGGGCGTGCGGATCGAGATTGCCTGCGAAGTCCGCCGCAAGGGCGAGGACCGCGTCCTCGCGAGCGGATTCACCCGCCACTGCTTCGTCTCCTCCGAGACATTCCGCCCCGTCCATCCACCGCAGCGTCTCGTCGACGCCATTGGAGCCGTATAACTATGCATACAGTATTGACCCATCCGCTGGTAAGGCACCGCGTCACGCTTATGCGCGACGTCGGCACCAAGCCCAAGCTGTTCCGCGAGCTCGTCAACGAAATCACGGAATTCCTTGCCATCGAGAGCCTCAGGGACCTCCGCACGGTCGAGATTCCGGTCACCACGCCGGTCGCGAAGACGACAGGCGTCAAGATCGAGGACTCCATCGTGATCGTCCCGATTCTGCGCGCCGGCATGGGCATGCTCGACGCCATGCTGCGCGTCCTCCCCTACGCCAAGGTCGGAGTCCTCGGCATGCAGCGCAACGAGGCGACGGCCGAGCCCGTTCCCTACTACGCGAAGGTCCCGCCGGCGAAGGGCGACGAGCTCGTGGTCGTGATCGACCCGATGCTGGCGACTGGCGGGAGCGCGTGCGATGCATTCGCGCAGCTCAAGAAGCTCGGCTACAAACGCATCGTGTTTCTCAATCTAATTGCCGCGCCGGAAGGGCTGGCGAAGGTGGAGAAGGAGCATCCGGACGTGCCGGTATTCACGGCGGCGAAGGACGAGCAGCTCAACTCCAACTTCTACATCGTGCCGGGGCTCGGCGACGCCGGCGACCGCATCTTCGGCACGCTCTGAGACGATTGCCGCGGCGGTTAGCGCGGCAGTTTGCGAACGCTCTCCTATCGCCGCATTTATATAAATCCGGTGGTAGGTCAGAAGCAGAAGTGATAATTTAGGTCTTGTCTAACCGAGATTTGGTAGACTACTCTACTGTTCAGCCGGACTAGTGTCCGGATAGAACGGCCCGCCCGAGAAAGGCCTTCCCGGGCGGGCCTGCGACGGCGAGGCTCTATTGGGTCCAGG
>JAEIGA010001971.1_pt1 | contig 32743 bp, 42 predicted proteins | sample 9270691 | NCBI WGS metagenome assembly JAEIGA01 (sample SAMN17057246, study PRJNA624740) | gut metagenome | biome: biome; isolation source: fecal sample | host: Bos grunniens | place: China: Xizang | collected 2019 | reverse complement strand
TGGTTCAAATGCTATTACAGATGAAGACGGCGGTATTGCTATTGGATGCCTTGCACATGCTGAATATGCTAATACTATTGCTATTGGTAACGGCGTAGATGCTGACACTGACTGCGTTGGTGATACATTCATTGGTAGCGGCTCTAACATATTTAAGTTCTGCGGAGAAACAGGATATACTTATGGAAATGGTTGTATGATGACGGGAAGAATATTGAATGATGCTTCTGAGTTACCTGCTAGTAACTGTGAACTTCTCTTGTATTATGTTCCTTAATGAGGTACTAACTTACTATGGCAAATATCGGTTTCATTGCGCCTAATGGCACTTCTTGCTGTATTCCAATATCAACAACACAGCAAACACATCCATCATTAGCATTCACAGACCCAAATGGCGTAACACAATACGTAGCTCTATCTACAACGCTTGGCTCTGGTAAGCCTTATATACAGTATGGAGTTGTATACTCAGTGGGCGAACCTCCAGCACCACATGTTGGCGCTATTCGTATCAATGCAGCAAACATTGAATACTGTTGTTCTTACAACTTCAACACAACGGTTCAGTATGAAGCATGTGATGGTACTTGTCTTAAGACATTTGTTGTTGGACTTAACCCAACATTTACATCAGGTGCTACAGCAACAGTATCTTATAACAGTAAGAACCAGACTGGAACAAGCTTAACTATAGATGAAATATTACAGTGCTTGATAGACAGGTCAACTAACAACTGTTGGTCAGAGACTAAGAGAGTTTGGGATAATGCAAATGAGAGAGTTACTCAAGGCTGTACTGACTCATATGTAAGATATGTTATAAACGTTCAAGACTTATGCTATTGGTCAGGTGCTTGTTCTTATTGTAATACTTGCTTCTCTCCTTCTGGTGGTGTTTCAAACATTCCTCCTAAATGTTGGACTGACTACGTTTCATATAACTTAAACAGAACAACTGGTACATTAACTATTGGATGCTCAACACAGTACAACTGCTGTAATATGACAAATGTTCCTGCTTATTCTTGCATTACTTATTGTGACCCAGAGTCAGGCTATTGTCTAGGTTGGCTTAAATGTACTCCACTTCCTCAAGCAAGAGTTTATGTTGGTGGTTCAGTACCATCAGCTGTAACTGTTAGCCAAGGTGCTGTAAACCACAGTTATGGTAACTATGTTTGTGCTCACTTAAATGCTGGCTCTTCATTCACTACAACTGGTAATGCATCATACAACTTCACTGGAACTGGTTATATGTGTTGGTCTAGATGCGCTGGTTATACAACTCCTACTTGGGATATCAACTATGGTTCATTCTCTGCTCCCCAGAACAACTGCTGCTATACACTGAACTTCAACATGTTCCCAACTATTACTGGTGGACGATGGTCAGATGGTTCAACTTCTTGGTACCCAACTATTGGTGGCTTATCAGGTCAGTGCTTGTATGGTAACGGAACTTCTTGTGGTTGTGTAAGAGCTTTGGCTGGTACTAGTGGTTCTGGAGCATCTAAGAGTTGGCAGAACTTCAGCGCACCAACAATGTGTCACAACTTCTGGAGTTAATGCCTTTCTAATAGGAGACAATGTAATGATAAATATAAAGAATGCTACTTATAAAGCAAATAGGAGTTTAAGAAATAATGGCAAAGTTATATTGGAAGAATAATGGAACAACACGTTGCTTTCATTTAACAGTGACACAACCAAGTGGTCACTCATTAGCTGTAAATAATAACGGAACAACTCAGTATTTGAAACTTTCTGCTGGTGCTACATCTGCGTTAAATGTAAACCTTAATGGAACTCAGTATGGAGCTGTTTCTTATCCAGAGAACACAGATATCTTGGTTACTTCTGACTTCATTTGTAAACGCACGGCTACTACTGAAGCTCTCTGTATTTACGCAAATGGAACTCAGATATTAAATACTGCTGGAACTGCTTGCAACGCAATAAGCATACCAGATAATGCAACAATAACAATATGTGGTCCAGTAAATGCTTGTTATCTATCAGCAACAATGCAAGATGGATATTATGCAGCAAATGTAACAAGACAATGCGCTTGTATTTCAATGACAGCATATGCTTGTTCTGGTAGTGTTTGTACAACATATTCCACTGCCTGTATTTATGGTGAATATGACTGGGAACAGTCTATAAACTGTCAGACTTGGGTTGCATCTTGTCCTGTTAACCAGTGCTTCATTGTTAGTGGAAATAACTTAACAGGTACACATACAATATCAGCTGCTATTACATCTTGTATTCAGAACTTGTCTTGTACAACAACTTGTAACTTCACACTATCATCAGGAAGTTATTGCTGCAGCCTTACACCAATGGCTACAGGAAGTTTAACTGGAAATGCTCAAGTATGTTTACCATTCTGTTCATCATTCAAACTTAATGGAACAGACATTGGAAATAGCGGCTATGGTTGTATGATGTTATGTGGCTCTTATACATCATTTAATGGATATTGTACTGCAAATACAGAATACAGATATGATACTTCTGCATTAGCTTGTTGTTGTTTCGGAACTTATTCATTTACAAGAGTTGAGGCGTAAGTGGAGCTATGGAATTGATTAGTTTAGTACAACAGCTTATTTATGTATTACCGCTGTTAACTGTTATTTATTTATTAGGTAAAGTAATGGCAGAGTTTCAAAGAGTTAAAGAAGATGTTAATACTTTGAAAGATGCTGATAAAGAAATATACAATAAAGTTGAAGATCACAAATCTGCATTTGAAACATCTTTATCAACTATTATGACTCAACTATCAAACATTAACGTTTCTATTGCTAGATTAGAAACTATTATTAACATAAATAAGATAAATAAAGACAAGCCTAAATAAACTTAGACTAATAAATACGTAAATGCTTAGAACGGGTGATTGTGAAAGCCCGCCGCATTTGTGTTTACGAAACTAAACATTTGACCGGAGACAGGGTCGGTACTGAATAAGGATTTATAATATGGCTATCTCTACTGATAGAGCTATTCTTGCGATTCTCAAGACTTGGTACAAAGATGGTGTTGAGAACCTCTTGAAGAGAAACTCTCCTGCATTGCAGAAGATTGAAACAACTAAAGTTGAAGGTAAAGAACAGCGCTTTGCTGCTATTTATTCTCGTGGTGGTGCTGTTTCAGCTGATGCTACTGTAGCTGCTGCTGTAGCTGCTCAGAACTCAAAGAATGCTGAGTTTGTTGTAACACCTGGACAGATCTTCTCTTATTTCAGCTTCAATGCTAAAGAAGTTCAGGCTTCATTGACTAAACGTGGCGCTTATATGAAAGTTGCTGGCAATAAATCATTTGCCGCTGCTGAAGCTTTCCGTAAGACACTCGCTGCTGCTCTTTATGGTCGTGGTTATGGTGAACTTGCTGTTCTTGGCAATGCTTATACATTGACAACTGCTCCAATTGACATTACTCTTCCAAACTATGCTATTATGGCTATTGACGTTGGTTCACAACTTGTACTCAAATCAAGTGTAAACTCAACAACTGAAGCTGTTACATTGGTTGTTAACTCAATTGATGGTAACACAGTAAACGTAACTCCATCTGCTTCTTACTCAGCTGCTGCTACAGATGTTGTTGCCCTTAAAGGTTCTATGGATGCTAACGGTGCTCCAAATCTTCCAATGGGTCTCGCTGGTTGGTTACCAATTATTGAAGGTCGTGATGCTGCTGGTACTTATTGGCCAACATACATCTCTACTCCATTCTTTGGTGTAACACGTTCTGTTAACCCAGAAGCTTTGGCTGGTTCATTTGTTCCACTTACTGCATCTGAGCCTAAACTCGTAACATTGCAGAAAGCAATTCAGAAAGCTAGACGCCATGGTGCTGTATCAAACTTCATTATTATGAATGATGAAGACTGGCTCGATGTATCAAATGCTCTTGAGACAACAAACTCATTTATGACATTGACATCTGAGAAAGGCAAGAAGACTGCAACTAAAGGTTTCTCAAATCTTCAGTTTGCAATGAGCACATCTTGGGTTGATAATGTTTATGATGACCCATACTGTCCAAAGGGTGTATTCTACGTTCTTGATGCTGATGGTGTTGAGTTGTTTGCTTATACAAACAGTGAAATCGCTCACGATGGTTTGACAAACAACGAACCTGGTAAACAGAACCCAGAAGAGTTTGACGACAAAGGCAAAGAAGACTCAGCATTCAAACTTATGATTGACGATGTTCTTTCTGTAGTTCCTGGTCAGTTGACATCTGACGGTGAGTCAGTAAGAGCTTGCTACCAGTTGTTTGGTTCATTCGTTGTATTGAACCCAAGCAATGCAGCTGTTGGTATCTTCTCAGATGCTAACACAGCAACACTCCCAGGTTACGTAGCATAAACAAAGTAATAAATAAAGCATAAACGATAAAGGAGCTCGCCATTTCATAAGTGGAGGGCTTCTTCAGTTTATTAGACTAATAGTTGTATGAAATATACAGCTAGAGAAGTAGTTGACAGAGCATTTAACATCGCTGACTTATCAAATACAGACTTTATTTCTCATAAAGAACAGTTGCAGTATTTGAATGACTCTTGGACTACAATTTATCAATATCTTATCAATCATAATGATGCAGCTTTCATTAAAGAAGTTGGCTTATTGAATCCTAACGCTGGTAACGGCTATACTGAATATGACTTGCCATTTGACTTATACCAAATAAGAAGCGTTAAAGGCCACTTTAGTGGTTCATTGTTACCACGTCATTCTGAATCAAGTTCAATGTATTACCCATCTTATGAAGTTGTTAATGACAAGCTACGAATTTATGGAACTATAAATGAACAGTTGATGGTTACATACTGGCAAGTTCCACTTTATTTATCATTTCCTGACAGAAATATCCCAACCAATATTGAACAAGACATTATTAGCTCAGCTGGCAACACAGTATTGTTAGAAGACGGTACTGTTTATAATGTAATAACTGAACAAACATTAGCCAACTTTGATATTGACCCAACTAAGAACTATTACTTAGGAAATGGGCATTTGGTTGAGGTTGATAGCAATAATGTAGTAAATGTTTACAGTTTCAAAGGTAATCTAATATCATCTAAGATGTATACTAATGCGCCTATTATTGGGTTTGATTACAACTATAATAGAATCATAAATGAAGTTTCAAATGAAGTAAATAATGTATATGATATAACTCAAGACAAACACTATGAGTCTAAATATGTTCACTTCATTGATTATGCTGATGGAAGATCATTATGTTCAATAGAAACTTATTGGCTTGTAATAAATAAAGAGACAGATACTATATTGTTCAAAGCAGAAATGTCAGATGATGAACTTGCATCGGCTTATGGCCCATTCCCAGCACCAAGATTTGATGGTTATTTGTCATTCTATTTGAATAAGTCGCTATATTTAATAAGAAATGATAACACTATTTGGATTGAAGACTTGTGGATTCCAGATCCAATCGTTAAATGCCCAATAACTTATGGACATATTGCAACTAATGGAACTGATGCAACAGTATACAGTGGCATTCCTGATACTTTGCTCAACTTCCCTAAAGAGTTGTACTTCCAGTTAATTGCAGCTGATATGGCAGTTCGTTTCTTATGTAAACAGAATGCGGATAGTTCTGGAGTTCAAACTTTGTATGAAGATATGAAAGCAACATTTGAGTCAAGTTTAGGACAAGATGCTGACTTTACAAGAATAAAGAATGCTTACTAACTGAAGTTAATATAAGTTCAAATGGAGAAATAAATGATAGGAAATAATATATGGCATATGGAGTCTTTATCAAATATTGAGAACTATGATAAAGCAGTTGCTTCTGGTGATGTAGATAAACAAGGACTTAAACTCAAGTCAGATAAGTGTGCTGATGAAAGTTTGAATAATACAAACACACATAAGAGAGGGTAATAATATCAACATAGGCCTCCTTGGATGGCAGTTAACTGCTGCAAACTTATTTAATAATGCTGATGATGCAACTAAAGCTCAAGCAATGGCAATGATGGGTGGTAAACTTAACCCAAACGCTAATGATAGAGCTGCTTTGACATTGATGTTGGCAAATGGACAGAACAGTAATGGAACTCCAGCTACTCCAACAGTTGGTGATACACAAGAAGCTGCTAAGACTGCTGCATCTAATGAGCAAGCGTCTTCTGCTGCATCTGAACAGAATGCTTTAAATACAGGTTTATCAAAGTCTCAGGCTGGAATGCTTGGAGATGTTGCATCTTCTAATACAAATACTGACACTGCTAGTTTAGCTCAAGGTTATGCTAATCAGAAAGTTGCTACTCAGAATGACTACTTAAGTAGAATGGGCCAACTGCAGAATCTTAATAATCAGTTTAGAAATGCATCAAATAGCGCTAAGTATAATATTCTCAGTGGAACTTTAAGTGGCGCTGCTCAAGGTGCTTCGACTGGTTTAGCTCTTTCTGATGAGAATATGAAACAACCAGTAGACTTCAATCATAGACTTAATGTAGCTATTGCTAAATACAAAGCTATTTGTAAAGCAAGAGGAGATGCTTAAAGATGTATCAGATATTTACAGCTATTGCAGGCGGCATTATTGGTGGTGCTTTAGGCAACATGAATGCATCTGCACAAGCAAGAATAAAGACTAAAGCATTAGAGAATGCAAAGAACTACTATGCTGCAGCAACACAACAGTATCATGGTGATGCTATGAATAAAGCTATGACTGTTGCTGGCCAACAGACAATGAATAGAAGTAATGCAGCTGCAAAGAACCAAAGTGTTAACGCTGACCAGTTTAATACTGCTCAGAGTGCTGCAAATATGTCAGCTAATAATATCGCAAATGCTAACAACTTCAATAATGTTGGTGCTGAGAATGTTAAGTCAACTATGGAAGCTAAGTCAAATGCTATTGATGAAACAATCAACAATGAACTTAAACAAGCAGACATTGATATGAATGTTAATGCTGCTAAACAACAAGCTGTTGGAAATGCAGTTGGCAGTGCAATAAACTTAGCAAATCAAACAGGCGTCGGAAATGCTGTAAAGTCAGGTGCAAAGTCATTAGCAGACAGATGGAATAATAATGCCAATACTAATGCTAATGAATATAATACGTCAGATGTCAACTCTAAAGAAGAGCTTACAGACGCTGATGCTAAAGATGCATTAGAACATATTGAGTCAGTTGAATATCAGTACAAGCCAGAAGCTAATGAAGACAATGATACTCATGTTGGCACAACTGCTCAATCATTGTTAAAGTCGTATTATTTCAAAGACTGTGTAGTAAATAATGATGGAGTATTGAAAGTTGATAAAGAAATGTTGTTAGATAAAGTTGAGCCGCTTCTTGATAAAGCAATGTCTGACTTAAACATAAACAGAGTTATTATTGATGATACTGACATTGAATATAATGACACTGATAGTTGGGAACAGTTGGAGTCTATAGTAGCTGGCTTAGCTGATATGGAGAAGAAATAATAATGTTTGGAATGCTTTCTAGTCCATTTGATAAATATGGTTTAATGGGAACAGCTTATAATGGTGTTGACTACGATTCATCTGCTATTGATAAAGTTGAGTACCACCCAGAAAGACAAGAAGCTGAAATAACATATGTTGGTGGGGACAAAGCATATACTTTCCCAATGGATGACAGAGAGTTTAATGACTTTAAGAATGCGCCATCTAAAGGACAATGGGTTTATTATAATGCTAGGAGATATTAAGGGAGATATTAAGTGGATGCGGAAATTATTAAGCTTATTATTATTATCATTCTTTCTTTCATTTCAGGTATTCTCGGAGACAAAGTACTACATTACAGAGACACAGTTGAACGGCTTCGAGAACACGATTCTTTATCAGAATCAAATGTTAGAGAGTCAGAGAGAAGAATACAAGAATCTTTATCAACAGTTTCAAGAATCAGAACAGAACAACGAGTTGATGAATAAGATTATTATCGGTGAAACTGTTATTGTGCTAACATTGCTGCCCATAACTATCATATTAGCTATGCATATTAAATAAGGACTAATAGATTTATGAATAACATTACAAGAGACCAAATGCCTAGTATGCAGCAAGCAAACTACCCAGGCAGACGCTATATTCAAATGCAAGAGTTGTTAAATAATAGAATAAGCGCAACAGCTAATGACCAAACTATTAACGCATCTCAGCCAGTTGGTATGAACTCTGTTCAACAGCAAAGTGTATGGAAGTAAGTTTATGAAGAAAGATTATAAATATGTACCAGAAATAAAGTTTATTTGGAACAAAGGTGGTACTTACCGCTCTAAATGTAGACGCAACCTTCGTATGTATGAGTATTCCCCAACTATTTCAATGGAGAACTTATCAGATGAAGAAGTAGTTGGCTATTATCAGCAAGGCCGCTTCGATATAGAAGATGACACTACATCTTCAGTACAACAGAACGTTATTAAGACTTGTGTTGATACTTTAACATCAAAGATTGCATCACAGAAAGTACGGCCATTCTTAAATACAGTTAATGGTTCATTCAAAGATATGCAGATTGTTAAGCAAGCTCAAATATTCTTTGACCAAATATCAGATGAACAGAACTGGAATAAACAAATAACATTAGCTTTCAAAGATGCATGTATATTTGACAGAGGTGTTGTTTACATAGATGTTGATACTAAATGCGTTTCAAGAGTTATGCCTTGGCAGATACAGGTATTGAGTTCAGAAGCATCTTATTATGATGTTAAACATTTAGTTTGGAAACAAGAAGATGTGTTATCTAAAGACAACATAAATAAACGAAATACTGTTTGGCATTATTGGAACTTAGTTGACCATAAATATGTTAACTACATAGAAGAAGAGAATAAATACACAGAGTCTGAATGGAAAGATGGTTTGCCTTTCATATTTATTTATTATACAGACCCAGTTAAAGGCTACTCTGCATCATCTGTTGTTGACCAGCTTTATGGTATTCAGCTTGAAATAGATGCTTTAGTAAACAAGATTAAAGATGCATCTCAGTTGAGTGACCCTCTTACATATTTCGTTCCTGAAAGCAGCGGCGTACGTACATCTAAGTTGTCAAATAGAATAGGTAATATTGTTACTTATACAGCAACACCTAATATGACAGGAAGCCCAGTTACGGTTGCTACACATCCATTTATGGATCCTCAATGGTTTGATGCATTAAGACAATTCAAAGAAGATGCATATGAGTTGGTTGGTATATCTCAACTTTCTGCAACATCTCAGAAACCTAGAGGCTTAAATTCTGGAGTTGCTTTAGCTACAATAGAAGATATTGAATCAGACAGATTTGAAGTACAGTTGAATAATGTCGTAAGAGCATATACAGAAGTAGCTAAGAAATGCATCGAGTTGTTCCCAGAAGATGAAGACATCCTCCCGCCAAATAGAAACAGAAACTCTATTAAATGGGCTGATATTGTTAATGCTAAAGATATGTTGATTATACAGTTCTCTGCAGCTGAGTCTTTAAGTAAAGATCCATCAACAAAGTTACAGCAGTTGTTGGCATTTAATGCAGCTGGCCTTATTCCTAAGAGCCGTATTGCAACTCTTATGCAAATACCTGATATTGAGCAAGGCTATTCTTTGGCTAATAATGCAATCAATGCTGTTATGTCTGTTATTGATGATTGTATTGAGAAAGACGTATATGACATACCAGATTATATTCCATTGCAGATGTTACAAGAGGAAATATTATCAACTTGTCTTTCATTAAGAGCTTCCAACCATGAAGGCAACAGAGAAGATATTGATAAGTTGATGAAGCTTTATGATATTTCAATGACTAAAGATACGAATGCTATGACAAATATGGAAATGGCAATAACCACACAGTTGGGACAAGCAGTAAATGAACAAATGCAGAATGCTATGAATAATGGCTCATTTGATGCTGCTCTTAATGGAAACTATCAGCCAAACAACTATATGGGCCAAGAACAAGCCCAGGCATTGATAGGTAACTTATAGACTAATAATAACATAGGAGATAAAGAAGAATGGCTAGAACACCTGAAGAAATAGAAGCATTGCTCGATAGAGTTGAAGCTTTGTTAGAGAAAGCTGATAAAGCTGAAGCTGACTATCAGTATAATGAGAAACTTAAAGGCTGGACAGATAAGTTTAAAGATAAGCTTGAGCCTTATGTTGATACAATGAAAGGCTTGAACGGCGATGAGTTTGACTTGTTCAAAGAGTCAATGGATGAGTATGACAAAGACTATACTGACATTGCTGATGAAGATTACATTGCTAAACTTATTGAGAATATTGTGTCTACAGTTGATAAGCTTAGAAACGTTCTCAATGACAATGATGTTGAAGTTAAAGCAGATGAAGATGTAATTGAAGTTGAGTCTGATAAAGTTGATGCTGTAGCTGAAACAGAGAATGCTGAGCCAACTACTGATGAAGCTGAAGAGAAAGAAGAAACAGAAACTGAAGAGGACAATGTTGAATCTGACAAAGCAGATGAAGACGCTGAGTTGGAAGAGTTCATGAAGGAACTTGAAGAGGAAGACGACGGCGATAAACGTTGGAGATAAACGTTGGAGATAATAAATGTCAGCACATACTAGACTTAAAGCAGCTGCTAACGGCGGAACAGCTAAAGAAGGCGCTAAGATATTGAAAGAACAAGGGAAGTCATTAAAGACTCAAGAACAGATTGATAAAGCTAATAAGCCTTTCAAAGACACTCGTGACCAAGGTTTGAAGATGTCAGCCGATGTTGATAAGGATGGCAATATTACTTCTATGGCTAATACAGAAACAGGCAAACAAATTGTTGAAGAGTCAAACAAGAAAGTTGATTTAATAGGTACTCCTCCTGATAAGATGCCAGAGATTAAGAAATCTGAAGAAGCTCCAATAAGACCAGTATTACCTTCTTCAAGAGTTGAGTCAAATCATTACACTGGCATGATGCCTAAGGATAAAGAACAAGCATACAAGCAAACAGCTAAGTCAATATGGGATGCTTACGCTAATGGCGACATTGATAAGAATACACGCGACTATCTTTGGATGAACTCATTAGCAACATTCGCATCAAATATGGGTGATGAAGCAAATAAGGTTGCTGCTGCTTATGGTGGAGGTGTTGCGTCTCCAGAGAATGCTGAGTCTATTTGGGAACAGCGTCAGAATGAAATGGCATCAAATGAAATACAGCAAGAGACAGAGAACATAACTGGAAGCCCAGCATGGCGTAAAGCTTACTCTGAAATGCAGTCTCTTGATTCGAGAGATTTGGCTAATAAAGTTGCTGAGATTCAAGCTACTTATACAGAAGATCAGTTAAGAAATATGTTGACTTTGCAAGCTCAGCAGATTGGCATGGGTGACATCGCAAATAAGATTGCTAATAGACAACTCAACCTTTCTGACTTCTTCCAAGAGGCTATGAATAACAGTAAGTCTCAGATTGGACAGATTCTTTATGGAACATTAGCTTCGTTGTCAGTTAATCCTAATGCATTTGCTAATAATATTGCTAGCACAGCTGGAGCCATTGGCAATGCAGTATTGCCATTCTAAATAGGAGATTTAAATATGGATGAGAACAAAGTTGTTACAGTAGAAGAGAAGAACAAACTTAACAAGTTCTTCGATAGCAAAGTAGTTAAGGCAGCTGAAGGTGCTTTGCTTGTTGGTGCAGCATACTTTCTTATTACATTTGCAGGCATGCCTGTAGACTTTGTAAGTACAGTAGTTGTAACTATAGCCGGGATCTTAGGCATAGACTCAGTTGCAACTATTGTGTCTATATTCAAGAAGAAATCAGACACAGCAATAGAAACTAAGTAGTAAATAATAATAATAACAAACACAAAGGCGGGCCATTTAAGCTCGCCTTCTTTATTTATTTAATAATCTTAAATAAGCAGTATCTAAAGTAATCATCTGGCTCAATGTAAACTTCTAACAAATATTTCTCATCAGAGAAGTAGTAAATGGTCCACTCATAGGTCTCACCTGCATATGTATCGTATAAGTCAATAATTTGTTTAATAAGCTGCATTTCACTCTTTGATACTTTGTTAATCAACTCTAATGTTCTACCATCATATTCATAGCCATCAAGTTGACTAGTAACATTAATCCATTCATTCATTGATTCAGCGTCACTATAATATTCCAACTCAACAGAATAACAGCCGTTACCAACACTTTCTTTAGCAAACAGTCCACTCAAGCTAAACAATATTACTATAGTTACAATCAACTTTCTCACTCTCATTTCATTTCTCCTTATTACATCAGCATATTACATCTGTTCTGCAGCCCAGTCAGCTGGAAGATACTCATCAATAACCCAGTTGATTTCTGGGTGGTCAGCAAACAATACTTCTATTGTTTCTTTATAAGCTTTCCAATATCTCCAAGTATAGTTCTTTCTGTATTTGAGATTGATTTCAGATCTTGCTTCTCGAGATGTAGCACCTTTCATTTCTTCAGCTTTAGCATCTAAAGAATTCTGCACATCATACCACATTTGAATAATGTTTGTTCTTGTTTCAGCTGAAATCAAGTTGTTATCATATGCCAACTCAATATTTGTTCTAGCGCTTTCTGCTCTTGGGTATTTAGCAGCATTTGCTACAACAGCCATTCCAACCAACATCATCAATACAACTAACATCTTTCTCATATTCATAATCTCCTATATATTTATTTAGTATTCTCTGTTATAATATAAATGAATATTAACACAAGTTCAGTTTCTAAGTGAAATATTTCACATTTATAGACTAATAACATTATTAGGAGATTCAAAGTTGGCAAATATTAAGTCTAGCCCTTCACAGTTGGAATGGCCTCCACTTCTTAGTTTAGAAAGAAATGATATAGCAATCGACCCATCAATGAAGAAATGGGATAAAGTAAATGGGCCTTGTATAAATGAAATGATTCAGCCATTATATACTAAAGACTTAGGTTATAAAGCTGTATTTGATACTAATGGAAATGAATACACATTTAAGAATAGCACATTATACAGAAATAATAAAGTTGTGTTTCACGCTGAGAATAAACACTTTGTTAAGACTGATGTATCAGAAGACTTTAATAGCTATTTAAGTTATGATGTAACACCAAATGGTGGCATTGTTTATGCTACTTTCTTAGATGATAGCAACTCAATAAGTATCTTTAATGGCAATGCGTTTGTAAATAGTGGTCAGTTGTATGAAGAAGGAAACATCATTGCATCTCGATTATCTTATGTTAATGATTCAGCTGTATTATTTGCTATTTATAATGACAATGATACTGAAATGTATCTTTATATGAGACTTGATAATAGTGGGAACTCTCAAGCATTTATTGGTCAGATGATATGGTCACAGCAAACTGCTCGAGCTAGCTCATCATCTGCTATTTCAGTAACACATCCTAATATCTCAAACTCAAACCCTATTATAAATATTGCATATGTAAATGGCCACTATGCAGTTTCAGCTGTATCAAATTATGGGTTTGTTCTTGATTCAGTAAGAACTGCTTATTGGACAGGTATTGAATATAATGATGCTTTATATAATACAGGCGCTGATACATTAGCTCCAGCAGATGAGTCTCAAAGTTCTGTTATTACAACTGAGCATTATGCATATTTCTATGTAACAACAAATAGAATATCAGAACAATACAATGGCGCATGTCTTTACTATAATGGAAGATATTATGATTACATTGTAGAAGGCGAAGTTGGACAAGAAATAGTATTCCCTCCAACATATACACCTACAGCTAAAGTTGGACAAGTTGAAATAAATGGCATTACTTATGAGATATTCAACTATGTTGCATTAGATTGGACAATAACACTTAACGTACGTTTCAGAAACGGCGAACAAGGTACTTTGTGGCACTTTGAAGCTTCAGTTGATAATGTTGAAGATTTGACAACAGCCGACACAACAAATGTACAGCAGCTTATATTTACTAAACGTACATATCGTGGTCAAGATAACCCAAACATTGACTCTATTGATGTTATCTGGGATGCATATTCTGCTACTAAACACAACATACCAAAGAGCTATTGGAACTCAACGTCATTCTATGTTATTGAGACTACTACTTCAACTGCAACAGTTTCTTATCTTGTATTTCCAAATGTATTTACAGATGATGGGAAGATGCATGCATTATGGAAGTTTACTCAGAACACAACTGCTTGGTCAAACGGTTTGCAAGTTGGCTCATATTTAGTAATGGGTGGCAACTTAGGAACATTGACTTTGAATAGCTCTGTATTGACATATAAATTTGATGCTACAGACTCTCATAGCATTACATCACATGGTGCATACCCAAGAAGTAATTCATTTAGCGTCGGTCAGAACTTCTTTGCATCATATACTAAGCTCAACTCTTCTTCTGCTGCTACCCCAGCATCAGTTATAAATAATGCTGCGTCTGACCCATCTTCGGCAACTTATGTAGAGTTTATGTACTCAGAGTCAACAGGCATTAAGTATTTCCCTGGTAGCATAAGAGCATCAAATGGTTCAGTAACAACTTATTGGAACTATTATTCTAAGTATATGAATAGTGAGTCAGAAGAAGGCGAAGGAAATGAAGATGCTCTTTGTTGGACAACTGGCGGTTATAGAGTCCAGATAAGAAACACTAAATGGAATATATTGTTTAACATTCTTACAAGTGGCTCATCTATAGCTCAAGGCATTTCTTATGCTGATAACATTAATGCTATGGGAACGTTAGTTTCTCCATGGTCATCTTTAGCTGAAGATACTTATGTTGTTGGAAATGCCGACTTTATGATATATAAAGACTTATCTGGTAGAACATACAAGATTTCTATTGAAGATGGCGTAGTTATGTCAGCTTTGTTAGATGACAGATATATTCTTATAAACACAACTTCATTCTGGAATATGTATGATAGCGTTACATATAGAAAGCTTCATTATGCAACTGATTATAACAGAAGAACTTATTATGGTCAGAAAGCATCAACATACATAGATTGTAGTTCTCCAAGAATAAGAAGTATGGCCTCAGCTTTGAATGCAGCTTATAACGTAGCGCCAAGAACGGCTGTTGCTGGTATCTTGTTAGCTCGTTCAACATTATGGAGAGTGTTAACTACTGAGATTCAAAGTTATGACGTAATAAGCCCTGAGGATAAAGATACACAGCCAATCGATGTTTACTATTCTATACTTGGTGACTCATCTTCTACAAACTTGGCTTGTAACTACCGTTTCAGTATTTATCCATATAACCAACCAGTAATAACTTCAAGATTTGAGTTGGTTGGAACTTCTTATGTAACTGCATTAAGCACTCAAGGTGTATCACCAAACATCTTTACTGAATATGTAAATGGACAAGGTAACAATGACATGGCTATTGAGAATAATATTGCATATGTATTGAAGTATAATCTCAATCAAGACCCGTTGTTCTTGTATAGTGGATCATCAGCGTCATCTATTACTCAAACATCCAACTCTTATAACGGCGGAAGTACCACAACAGACGATAACTCTAAGAATGATGTTATCAACTTCTTTGTACTCCAAGGCCAGTTCTATGGATGTATAAACAATAAGATTTATAGCTTAGTTTATAATAATGGCATTATTTCTTCTCAAGAAGCTATTGTTGATATAAGAGGCTTGCAGTTTGTTGGAAACACTCCTGCTATTGCATTCTTCTGGAGCCCAGTATTAAGAGCAATGTACTCATTCACTGGCGATGCACAGCTTAACCATATTTATCATGCAAACAAGTTTGATAAAGTATTATTAAACAAGAGAACAACATTCTATGATGAGTCAACTCAATCAATATTTATTCCAACAGATGCTGGCTTGTTTGTCATTGGTCCTAAGAATCACTATATTATTGAAGACTGGAAGAATGTTTCTTATTGTCAGTTTAGCAGTGATGGTGTTACTCATATAACAAACAATGATGAAACTATCAACTTTGTTTATTACCCAACTGAAGGATATGAAGCATTACCACTTGACTTAAAGACTTGCTTGTATGGTTCTGGCTCTAACAATGTTGGCTCTATTGACAGATGGTCTATAAGATTATTTGACTATTCTATAAGTAAGCCAGAAACTTATATAACAGTAGGCACTGAAACATTAACTGATATTGGCGTAAAGAGTGAAGAGAAGACATTTAATATTAAACCATCAATGTGGGATAAACTTTCAAATAGTATTCTCATCAACTATAACCCTTCAAAGATTGAAGGCACTGGCGTTAGATTATATATTAAGACGCCTATGATGATAGAGAGCATTACTCCTTCTGTTCAACAGAGAGCTTCTAGTACATTGTCTCGACATAACATATAATTGTACTAAATACTATCATCGCTCATTGTAAATACCTCCTCCTTATTTATGACAGAAACAGGCACCTATAGTGGTGCCCTTTCTGTTTATAATAGCTTACTTATTATCCAAAGTATTTCTATTTCCAACACAATAATAAGAACTAAGTATATTTCTTGTATCATTTATTAGGATACCTCCATGCTAACAAACTAACAGCCTAAGAATATATCTACAACAACAAATGTCAGTATAGTAACTAATGCAACCAATGTTAGTATCATCATATTTATTCCTCCAATCTCTTATACTGTTTCAAAGTGTTCAAACAAATGATCTTCATCTAAGAAGTGGCCTATGTAAATATTTGCATTTACATTTCCATCTCCATCATAAACAGTTCCGCTTAAGAACTTCCATTTATTTAAGATGTCTTCTAATATCTCTTGTTTAGTTATCTTGTAAATGTCATACTTTGTTCCATTATTTATTACATAAAGATATGGAACGTCTTGGTGTAATAATAATGGGCTATAAATATTTCCTTTATGCTTCTTAAATACAGTTATCTTCTCAGAGTTGCTGCATTTCAAGTCATAAGGTCGTCTATCAATATAAACGTCTCTTCCGTTATTTATATCATCTTCTATTGATGCCTTTGTAATAACGTGTCTTTGTCCTAAGTGCTTTATTATTAAGTCAGTTACATTTGACTCTTTCTGATGTTGTCTTTCCTGCATTTCAATCTCTCTCCTATTATATTATATTCATTTAGTCTATATTCAAGATTGACAACTTCTCTTTCATTAAATCAACATATTTGTAATACCAACTTAAAGCTTTCTGCTCAATTCTATTCAGCTCATTTGGCTGATTCTGCTTTCTTATTGCATTATTTAGAATCCTCTGCCACTTTGTTGATTGTTCCTTTGTTAAATAACTCTTCTTCATTCTGTTTCTCCTTTATTTCTATTTGGTCAAGCCAGTAGTTGAATAAGTCAGCCTCATCAGGTGACTCATCTTCAATAACATCTCCATATACATCTATTGTTAACATATATTTAGTCTCCACTTTAGAAATAAACCTTTGAGCCATTCTTCATTACTATAGCACCATCTTCATCTTTAGGCGCTCTGTCAAACGCAGTAATGTAGTCATCACCTTTCTTACCAAACTTATTGATAATGCCTTCAACAATGTCAGCAGATGTTACAGGCGAAGCTTTACCGCAAGTGTCCAACGAAGCTTTACCAGATACGTTTGAAGTGTCCAATGTCTTATTTGAAGTGTACAATGTCTTATTTGAAGTGTACAAGTATTGTCCATTCATTATTCTTTGGACAGACTTGTAGCTCAAGTTGTACTTCTTTCCAACTACAACATAAGTTTCTTTCTTTAGGAAACCAGCCTCCAACATCTGGTTAACCTCTTTGATAACAGCTGCGCTGTTTCTAACATTAACTTTCTTTGTAAATGCCATTTCTTTATCTCCTTCTGCAAATATATTAACAGAAAGTTATATTATAACAGAGCATTTATTTCATATTTATTATAGTATGTGTTTATTATAAAGTTGAAGTTCAATGTTTAATAAAGCAACTGTAATCAAGTCTCTTTCGTATCTCTCTTTGTAAGAAGTTGAGTCAAATTCAGCACACTCAACGCATTTCATTAAGTATTGTTTCAAACTTTCCATATTTAGTCTCCTATCGTATCCAAGCTGAATACTTATCAGCTGCAACTGTATAGCCAAGTATAAACCCAATAATAAGTGAGAAAGCACAGAACACAAATCCTATTACAATACATACTACCATCATATTTAATCTCCTAGTATTTATTCCTTGTATTTATTTAGTATAGTGCTTTATGAAAGGTGTGCTTAACATTCTTTCTTTCTTCTCCTTGTAATATTACAAATGTTACAGTTAACATAATATGATATTTGGATGTATGGAATGCTGGTTTAACAGACTACATTTCAACTTTCAAATATTCGTTATTCATTAGTTGATGCCTAGCTAGGCATCAACGACATTTGACTTTCTTAAAGATAAAGATTGAGTTGTAACTAACAGTTCAGAGTTGTCCTCTTTAGGAAATATATTCGGAGAGCTTTCTTTACTATGTTACTAACTAAACAAGGAGAATAACAAATGAAAGATGCGTATTATAAGTTCATTGAGTCACTTTCAATATATAAGAACAAAGCTATAGAGAATGCTTACATAGCAGGCTACATTACAGATGAAGAAGCCACAAAGTTGAAAGAAGATGGTGTTGTACAAAGAAACGAATGCACGAGCATTCAAGTGTTTGACTCATTTGACAAAGTTGAGTTGGTTTGTCTTGAGCATACAGTAATAGATAAAGTATGCTACTTTGAAAGAATATTCAAACTCTTATATATGAAGGATAACGGCACTCTCATAGATGAGAGAAACTTAGACATCGTTAACTAGACATAACTTTGAGCAAATGCAACTAAATAAACGGAGTTAATATGGATATAATGAATAACATAATCAATGACACTACATTAGACAACTACTATGAAGATGCTGATACTACATTTACTGAAGCATTTGCTATAGTAAGACATAAGATGTTGAACAACATTCCTTTAACAACAGCTAAGCAAGAGTTGATGGATGACTTCATCAAAGAATGGACTGAGTTGTTCGGCTATGACTCATTGAAATAGTTAAGCTTACATTTCTAAGAAGTATACTAACTATTTAATAGTTAAGCTTACATTTCTAAGAAGTATACTAACTATTTAATAGTTAAGCTTACATTTCTAAGAAGTATACTAACTATTTGTTAATATAAATATGAAGTTGCGATAAGCGGCTCCGAAGGAAACAAACAGTGCTCAGCTGACTCTGAGATAGAGTGGAAATATTAAAGGTAACTCTTATAATATCAGAACTCGATAAATAAGTATTAAAGCAGTTTGATACCATTTCACAAATGGCGTATGTATTTAATATGTCTCTAGGCGGTCCACAGATAACCATACTGTGATGCAGTTGACGGAGTGGCTCCATACTGGAACAAACGTTAATCTGGCATAAATACTGAACTTGCTTACACCAAACGGCCAAGGTTCAAACCACAACTACGTCGAGATTGGGATGTTGTGTATGGTAACTGATAAGTCGATAGCAGTCGATGAAGAATAGCAGTTACCTAGAGGTAGCCGGCGAGTTCCAACCAATACCGATAATGCTAGGTATTCCACTTGTAAGGCAAAGTCCAGGGTCAAAGGCAAACTGTTAAACAGTAAATGTAGTCTATCTGTTTAATAGTATAATATTTAATATTGTATTATTAAACAGCTAGGCCACATACAATATCAGGAGTTCACCACCTGGAACAATATAATATTATTTATTAATTGTTTCCTTTGGAGAGCTTCTGAGCAACTTATACTAGATATATATATAAATATGGCTTATTTAAATAGAAGATACATAAACCTTCATGAAATACAAGAAATACTAGAACAGAATGAAATACTTTCTGAAGAGAATAAACAACTTAAAGAACAGAATACTGAACTTTGGATGTTTGTTGAACACTGTAAGAAAGCATTGACAAACTATAAGAAACAAGGAGAACAACTTGGCAAGTAAGAAACAGAAGAACAAGATGCAAAGCAAACCATCAAAGGACAAAGCAGCGTTTCGAAGAAGTCAAGAATGGCGAAACTTCAGAAAGCAGAAGATGCTAGAACAGAAAGGCCTTGACCCAGTAACACATCGTCGTTTGACTGCCAAGTATCATAACCACCATATCATACAAACGTCAGATATTGAAGTTTATAAAGATATATCTGACCCATCACATTTCGTTGCAGTAAACCACGCAACTCACGATGCATTGCACTACGCATTGCATCTGATATTCTACAATGGAATGGACGCATTTCATAGATATGTTGAAGAAGCTGAAAGAGAAGCTGTGTTGAACAAATATGCTGACTTAGATGAATGCATACTTTATAAAGATGAGGAGAAATGAAATGACAAACGAAGAATTTAACGAACACTTTAATAAACTTAAACGCATTGACAAAGTGCTCAATGTTGCTTGTGTTATAACATTTGCTATTTGTGTTGCAATACTTCTTATTGCAGGAATATAATATGACAGAGTTTCAGCAAGAACTGCTAAACATAGTTGGCACAGCTGCTACTTCAAATAAGAAGTCTAAAGCAAACCACATTTACTTGAAGCAAGGCTGTGAAGAGTTGAGAGCTCAACTTTCTGAGCAGAAGAAAGGAAAGCATTGGCGCTTAGTTGACGGGAAGAGAGTTTGGTACTAAATAAACATAGGAGATAAATAATGAAGAAATATTACATTGATGTAAAGATGGGAACTGGTGGAAACATTGCTTTGTGCCACGTATTGAACTACTTGAAAGATCATTATCAAGATGACTTTGAGTTTAATGTTGTAAGCCCTTATCACGACTTGTTTCAAGCGTGTCCAGCAGTAACACACACTTATACACCACAGCAATACAGAGACTTTGTCTTTGATGCTAAAGCAAATGATGGAGAGATCATCGAGCACAGACTTTATGATATGTCTGACTTCATCTTTAAGAAGTTGAACTATACTCAGGCTTGGCTTCAGCTTATGAACATTCCAAGAGAATATTGGCCAGAGATCGATGAAGGAGCTGAAAGCACTCCAACAACTGTTGTTTCAAAGTTTGATGTTTATAAAGCATTCCCAGCATTGAAACCAATGGTTGATGCCATTCTTAAGAAGCATAAGAAGTTTATTATTGTGCAGTTTGAAGGCGGATGTTCACCACTCATTCAGGTACCACTTGGACAGAACGGGCAGCCAGACTGGAGCAGAGTACCAAAGAACTATGGCACTGAACCGCTTGCACGCATCTATCCAGAAGATAAAGCTCAAGAGTTCATCAACCTCTTTAAGCAGGATCATCCAGACGTTGACATTATCAACTTTGCATTGCCAAATGAACGCAACTATACAGGAACAGTTAAATACACAGTTCCTTATTTGGTTTATTATATGCTTGCTTCATCAGACAAATGTTTGGGCACTGTTTCTATTGACAGTTGTTTGCAGCACTTGGTTGCTGGAAAGACTAAGTCAGTTGTTATGTGGCATCACACACTTCCAGAGAACTTCGGTTATTTGTATAACAAGAACTTGAAAGCAAAGTGTAGACGTGATGACATTCTATACTTTACACCACTTGGACCTTCTGGAGCTGCAGTTGACTACATTACACCAACAGACCTTGAAATAGAGGTTAACAACTGCTTGTTTAATAGAGACTAATAAATACAGCAGCATAGGCAGTTCCTATTGCTACAAATACCTCCAATTCTTTACTGCCCGCTGATATTCTATATAAGGACACTAACATTACATTTGAAGAACAAACAGCAACAACATCTATAAATAATGAAATACTTGGACTTGTAATAAAGTACAACTTAAGTCTTGGCCTTGTAGCACTTGATTATGAACACGTGTATTTCAATATAGCTAAAGAAGATCACTCTAAGACAATAGAGTTGTTAGAAGATTATTATAAGTCTAAATATACTAAATAATAAGGAGATACATTGATGATTAACTTTAATAGCTTAAACACACCATTTGGCAGTATCATTTCAACAGCTTGTATTATATCAGGAAATGACCAAAGAACTGCTTTGAAAGTTTATAAACGCATTCTTAAACTAAAGTCACTTAAAGACATGTCTATAGTTGACATCTTCAAGAAAGCTCTTGAATACTTAAGAGTGGATGACATTAACAATTATAATGGAACAGCAGTGTTACTTACAGATAAGAAAGATGTTATGTCGCCGCTAGTAACATACTGTATGTCAGGTGTGCCATTATCTATTAGAGATGATGGCATGAGAACAGGAATTCTTAACGTTTATGATAAAGAACCCGAGAGAGTAGAATGCGAGGTGTTAGAATGGTAAAGAAAGTTATGCTCAATTATGATAAAGCACAAAGAAACAATATGTTTGTTGATTATAAGCAATATATGAATAAATATAACTGTGCAAATATCTTAAATAGCTATAAGATATTAGGCGCTCCTTTGATTATAAACATACAAGGGCACTATATTAAAGTTTCTGACTTACAAGATTTAACATATACCAACATTGATGATTATATGATGTCATTGAGAACTGCGCAGCCTTGTAAATGCTTATACATATTTAAGTGGTATAGAAACAAATGCTAAGTATAGAAGAAAGACAAGCTGAGTTTGACAAGGCATATAAAGAGTATCTTGATACTGGTTCAAAGGAAGCATGGCATACAATGTTTATAAGAGTTTCTGATGCGTGTTCTAACATAGCAAAGAGACTGATGATTGGAAAGCCTTATAATCCAATGACAGAACAGAGAGCTTTAGACGCTGCTATTATAGTAATGGATCGACTTAAGAGGCTAAGATACTATCCTGTTACATTAAGCAGCTATTGTTATTTACCAACATATAAAGAGTTGTTTGATATGAAGTCTGTAAGATATGATAGACTTGAATGCATTTCTGATAGTTGGGTATATAATAATGCAGAATATGCTAATGAAGAGATTAATGAAGAATCTAATGACCAATTAGAAATTTATTATAGAGAACACTATAATGAATATGATGACTAAGAAGATAAAGAACTTAATAGCACAGTGTAGATTAAACAAAGACTACTTCATTGACCATTGTGTTGATGTTTCAGAAATAAAGAAACTAATGGAGAGACTTTATGAAGAAGGACAGCAAATAGTAATAAGAACTCCTGATGGTATTACTATTACTATTTCTAACAATGATAATAAGCGTACAACTAAAGTTGATTGGACTGGAGGAAGCAACTAATGAAACGAATAAGTTATAGTATTATAGTAAATGGTGTTAATAGCTGCACTTCTGGCTGTACTTATTGTTGTGCTGCAAAGACTTCTAAATATAGTATGGCCAACTATCATAATGTAAAGCTTGAACAAATACCATCTTTGTTAAGAAAGAATAATGCTATCAACTCAGAAGAGGCTAAATGGGACTTCAATGCGTTAGAAGCAGCTCTTGATAAAGATATTAAAGAAGTTAAGCATATAACAAATACAGAAGGTTATACTTTACATATCGATGCTTGGGGTGCTGACCCTTTATCAGCGTTTAACAACTTACAAGAAATGTACTTCTTCTTTGAAGCATTTACTGCAGAAAGAAGCATGATACTCGACTTTCACACATCAACTAATGGCTTACCTTTCTTAATAGACGAATGGATTGATTGGATTGAAGAACACAACATTCATGTTCAACTTTCTCATGATGGTTTAGGACAGTGGATGCGAACACAAGATATTGACCCACTTAGGGATGTACCAAGATTACAAGATGCTATAAAGAAAGGTACAGTTGACTGGATAAACTGTACATTAAACTATTGGAACTGGAGCCCAATAGATAATATGAATTATTACATTGACATATTGAAGCTGCTATTTCCAGATGCAGTTACTAACAAAGTATTTAACAAACTTTATATTAAACTTAATCACATATATGACTCTGACTACGATATTGTTGCAAAGAACTATAATGGCAGCTTATGTGGTTATAAACTAGAAGCATTGAAGGACAAACCTATAGGAAACTTGGCATTAAGAAACGACAGAGACTTAGCTGATAAATATGGTGTTGAAGTGTTAGCTCATGTACTTGATGACTATATAGCAGAATGGTACCGTTTAGCTTGGATAATGAACAATTCAAACTGGATATATTATAAACCATTCAAGTCTTACATTATGAACGAAATATCACGAGGCGGCTATTATAAAGATCATTATGGGCAAGATAGCGGAGCTTGTAGAAACTTCCAAGCCACAAAGCATGATATAGCTAATACACGCCACTCTACATTTGTTATTGATACATTAGGTAAGTATTGTGAATGTAACTTACTTGACTCTGACCATTCAGTAGACAACCCCGGGGGAGTTCTCCCAGACTATTGTAAGAATTGCAGATTTAAGTTATCAAAGGTTTGTAATAGATGCGGAGCAGTTAAGTTTAGAAGCCACTGTGAATACAATTATGCTTGGAATGTATTCTTAAATAATATGAAGCGGTTAAGACTAATAAATAATAATAAGAAGGAGAAGAAATGAATACGTTAAATAAGTCAGGCAATAAGCGCGGATGTAAAGATAACAATAAACAGAACTTTGCAAATGATAAACAAGCTGCGTCTGAAGCAGGAAAGAAAGGAAGCTCATCTATTCAACAAGCTATTATAAGATCTGATGTTATTGGTTATGGAAGAAGTAGAAAGATTACACCAGAGTTGAGAGACTTTATTAGACAAGAGTTGTTAGCTAAAGGCAGAAACGGCTATACTTATGTTCAGGAGTTTATTCGCAACTTTCTTAAAGAAGCAAAGACTGATATGAATAGTATGCCAGCTAAGATGCTGTCAAACGCCATCTTTAAAGAGGACTTTATTTCACAGATTGATATTGACGTTGCAAGAGCTCAAACAGAGGACATTGACTATAAGAAATATCTTATTCGTTCAACTCTTTATGATAAGCAGCAAGAAGTCTATGATGATGATATTTCTAAAGGCATTATTATTATCAACTCCCGACGTTCAGGAAAGACTGAGCTTCTTGGCCGTTTAATAGCTAAAGGTTTATTAAAGTCAGATGCACATGTTGTTTATATAAACAGAACATCATCTGCAGCTATAAGACAGATAAGAGGACCTTTACAAACATCATTAGATAAGATAAACTTGAAATGTATTAAAGGCTCTGTTGATGCTCAAGAAATGCATTTCGAGAATGGTTCGCAGCTTCTTATTATTGGAAATAACAACTCAGCTGATATAGATCGTCTTCGTGGTGAAAGAATAAGTTTATGTTTGTGCGATGAAGTTGGCCATCAAAGAAATATTAGAACTCTTATTCGTGAAACAATATCTCCTGCATTAAGAGACTACGCTGATAGTCAACTTATTATGGTTGGTACACCTCCTCGCTTACCTCATACATATATTGAAGAGCTGTGGAATAACCCAGATGTTTCATATAAGAAGGTGCACTGGACATTTGAAGATAACCCGTTCATACCAAACAGAGAAACAGTTATCGACGATGTATGTAAAGAGTTTGGCGTTGATAAAGACTCACCTTTCATTCAGCGTGAATATTATGGAAGAATGGGCGTTTATGATACAGATGCTATTGTGTTTAAGAATCCAACTGTTTATGATAAGTTGAATGATGCTACTTGGTATAGAGCATATATTGGAGTTGACTTTGGCTTTGAAGATGACATGGCTGTTATATCTGCTGTAGTAGATAAGTTGAATAAGAAGCTTTACATAGTAGATGAGTGGCATAAGAACAAGTGCTCTGTTACTGATGTTGCTACTGAAATAAAGAGACAGTATGACAACTTGAAGCAAGGTAAATATGGTACTATTGCAACTGACGTGTTTACTATTACAGATGCAAACGAGAAGAGCATATCATTTGAGTTGATGCAAACATATCATATTAAGAATGTATTCTGCGCATATAAATATGACAAGCTTGGCGCTATTGACCAACTTGCTACTTGGATGAGAACAGGTAACGTTGTATTACCTAAAGGTGGCTATCTTCATGAAGAAACAAACTTGACATTGTGGAAACGTGATGATGAGACTGACAAGATATTAGCTGAGCTTGATGATGACTCATACCATGCAAACGGCTTAATGGCATTGTTATACATCTCAAGACACTTTGCTTATGAAGTTATGGGAACAGAAACTATCAACCTTAAATCTGTTATGGAGAACAAATAAATGAGCTCACAAGCAGTAGGAATGCACCCTTTATCTCCACAGCCATTAGACTTAAACATAACATTAAGAACAATATTGGCCGCAGAGAAACGAAATTACAATGAACTAATATCAAATTTAAATGACATCAATTCATACAATGACTCTATTAAGAAACAAATACAAATGATACTTAGTTTAATGACTCAAGTAAATAAAGCAGCTGACATTCTTATTGAGTTTGAGAAGAGAGTTGTAGCAGCATTAAATATACCATTAACCCAAAGACAAGTTAATGATGCGGAAGGGTATTGTTATGAATGTAATACTGACAATGCATCTATAAGTGGTTGGGATTCTAATATACAGGGCTAATAAATGCAAGTAAGCTGTAACTTAAACAACATAGTAACATTAAGCAATACTCCAGAACAATACAACAGAAGTGTTAACAGAATAAATAAAGATATATGTTTAATAGGCAATGAGTTTCAAGCTGCTTTAGACTGTTCTAACAAATGCTATGACTCTTATGTTACATCTGTTAATAATTTCTGTTCTTGTACTTGTGACTTGTATAATGAGCTAAATGCCATTGATGGTTTATTGCAAGCATGGAAAGCATATACTCCAGTTTATCATAGTCGTCAAATACAGTTTACATTACAAGGTATAGTATGTACTGATATTGACCAAGACACATGCCAAGAAACTGGTTGGTGCGCTTACTTAATAGCAAGATGCATTGGATATGCTTGTCAGAATGATGGAGGCTTTACACCACAGTTAACTGCAACAAGCTTATGTAATGACTATGGCATTTATTGTAGAACTCCAATGACATTCAACTTACCACATAGCTGTGTATCACCATTATCAACATGCTTTAATAATAATATGGTTCTTGGTTATTGGAACAATAATGGAACTAAATGCCCAGGTATTGCTACATTCAGCACTAACACTGTAATAAATGTTAATTCATTATTGCCAACATCAATTTGTTGCTTTATCAACTTCAACTATAATGCACCAGGTTATTGCTGTTCATGTGACTTCCTCAACTGTTATTATAGTTGTACACATTATAGCTTTACATCTGCTATTAAAGTAACTAGGAAGCATCAGTGGGTAACATCAACATAAGAAGGATATAATAACAATGAACAAGATAACTTATGATGCTATTAAGAAGAATACTGACGCATCAAGTAGAACAACATTAGCCATGTTCTTGCCACAATATAACAAGTTGAAATATGACTTAGAACAGCTTGACTTAGATGCTGTATTGAATGACATAAACAATATTAGTGATGACATAGACATTATTATATCAAATCTCAAAGAACAGTCGAAAGAGTTGAGAGAAGAAGCTACTGATGATAAAGTAAACACTGGTTGGTTGAATGTTGTCGATAGAATATTAGACAATGCATCTGAAACAGCTGAACAATTAAATGACATTACTATAGAACCAGACGGCTGTGGTGAGTGCGATGAATGCCAAGTTGCTGAAACTGTAGAATGTGGAGAAACAGGTTGTGACACTATCATTGACGCTTGTGGAGTTAGTCAAGCTGACCCATGCATCAATGGTGAAGCAACACCAGAACCAGAAGAGCCTGATGAACCTATTACTTGTGAGTCATGCGATACTGGCTGTGATGTTTGTGATGCATCTGAAACAAGTGGCTGTGTTGTTGACTCATATGTTTGTGAAGACTGCGATGCTTGTCAGTTAAATGATGCTGGTGAAATATGTGATGGCAGTGATGCTTGTGGTACTGGACAAGGAAGCTGTGGAGGTTGTGATGCTGATAACAACATTGACTGTTGGTCCAACAATGGTACTGGTAACTGTTATTCAAGCAATGAGTCTGGTACTTGTTGGATGAATAATGAGTCAGGAAGCTGCTTTAATAGAAACAATGAAGGCGATTGTACTACTGATAACAGAACAGGTAACTGTGACTTCAGTAATGAAGCAGGAAACGAACAAGGTTGTGAAATGTCCAACTCTTCTGGTAACTGTTATTCAAGCAATGCGTCTGGAGACTGCAGCTCTAATAATATGTCAGGAGACTGCAATACGAATAATGGCTCAGGAGACTGTAATGCATCAAATGAAGCAGGTAGCTGTCAGTCAAATAATAGCAATGGAACTTGTGACTTCGGAGACGACTGTAGTAATGCAGCTTCAGAATGTGGTGCTGGACAGAATACTTGCGGGGCAGCTGACTCATGTGGTGCGTCTCAATTAGACTGTGGTGAGTTAGGATGTTACTCTGACGCTGGTTGTGGTGGTTGTGACACTGATGACTCATCTTGTGGTGGCTGTTTCGGTTGTGACTCATGTGAAGCAGATGACTGTGGCGCATGTGACAGTGATGACTCTTGTACAGGTTGTGAAGCAACTGAATTAGGCGGAGACTAAATAAGATCAAATAGACTAATATTTGCATGAGAAGCTTATTACCAAATAAAGAATCTAATCCAACATACATACCTTCTGATAAAGAACAATATGTAACACAGTCAGAGTATGATGCTTTGGTTGCATTAGTTAATGAATATGAACAAAGCTTAGAAACTGCTATCGGCAACTTTGACCAATGGAAAGCAGACATACAACAAGCATTTGCTACTGGCACTTTAACAACAGAACAACTTAATGCTATTAATGCTGATATTAGCGGCATTATATCTGCTGCAAATATAACAGCTAATGCTGCATCTGTTGACTCTATTCAAGGCAACACTGCTAACATTCATTGCGTAACTGCCAACTGTGTTACTTCGCCAATCATTAATGCAACAAACGCCAACTTAACATGTGTTACATCTGCTGATATTGTTACAGATAATCTTACAGTAAACAATGCTATCAATTACAGCTCTGTTAATGCTGACAATGCTAACATTACAAATGCTAGTATTTCTTGTGCAAATATTACAGATGCGTCTATTCATGAAGCTTCTGTGTTCTGTATTGATGCTGATACAGTCCAAGCTTGCACAGGCTGCATTGACACAGCTAATATAACTGATGCTGATATTGCAAACCTTATAGTAAATAATAAAGCAGATATACCAAATATTGATAACACATACATAACTCATAATAAGTTATATCAGACATACACAGACCCAGATGACTTCTATTTGCAGTTACCTAAGTTCTCTAATGGTTCATATCGTTTAATTGGCACTGTAAATGACGTCGTTAAGTTCTCTATTGAAATATATAACAGTACTAACAACTTCTTTGTAAGATGGTCTGACCCATATTATTATTTGGTTGATATGTACATTGGTAAGACTGATGAAGTAACCCCATCTGTTTATTTACATTTGTTTAATCAAGCTTCATTGTTGAATATATACTTCCAAGCTGACGCATATGATACTGTCGAGCCACCAACTGGATATAATGAATGGCCAATAGACCCAACAGAATATGGTTACAAATACTATGAGTTTAACAGCCGATATGGAAACTGGTTCTCAAGAAACATTATAACACCATCTGCAGCTGCTGAGCCATTAACATTGATGCCAACATCTTGTTATGAATGCACTTGTAGCTGCGACCATCCAATGTACTATGACTTGTCAGAAGAGATATGCTACAACTTGTATCGACCTGACCAAGAGTTGAATAAACAGTCATCTGTTGAGTTTAACCAAATAGAAGCTAAAGATGTATATGACCCGGAAGATCCATCAACATTGTTATCAGAGGGTTTGATTACAACACCAAACTTAAGTGTTACTTGTGTTGCATCATTGCCACATGTAACTGCTATGACTGGTGAGCCACTTAACCCAGAGACAATACCTGATGGGCATCTACTTGTTGATTGCAATGGCGCATTTATTAAACATACTGGTGTTGATACTTGTCCACAGTTTAATCCATTAGCATCATTCCATGCCGAATGTTATCCTATTCCTGATAATGCATTGTTAGCATACAACTGTGAAGATAACAGCATTAAGCCAGCAGATGATGTTAACATTGTTGGTAACTTAACAATAACTGGATGCACAACAGCTTGTGGTCCAATATATGCTAAAGATGCTATTAACGCAAAGAACATATCAACTACAGATGATGTTATCATTGGCGGCGACCTTTATATTTGTGGTAAAGAATATGTATCTGATGTTGAAGCTATTGAGTCAAATAGTGATTACTTAGTTCTTCGTTCTAATAATAACGCATCATTAGGTAACAACTATTCTGGTGTAGTTGTTAATAATTATAACGGAACGGACAACTTAGCTGTAGTAACAGACTGCACAGGTGAATTAAGAATATCAACTGGCGGAGCTGAAACTGTTTCAACCCTTACTAATACATATTTGTTTAACAACAACTTCTATGACAGCACTATTACACCGGTAACTGCTCCTGATGGATATTTAAGTTCATTTGATAATGATGAGTTGCTCAACTCAGTATTGTATAATAATGCATTCTATACATTCAGTAATAATAAATGGTATGAAGCTGACATTGACTCTTCTAACAAACTTGTATTAGGCGCTGCAGTAACAGATTCAACTATTATTACTGCTCTTGAAGCATTACCTAAACGTCCATTATTCTATTATAGAACAGCCGTTTACAAAGAAATATCTGTTGCTAACGCTGAGCCTATTGCTACTAGAGATGAAGCAGTAAACATGGCTGATGGTGCTCCAACAATATGGAATGCTACTTGCAACCGACTTGAAACATTAGCAGCAAACTGTGCTGGACAGAAGTTGGTTACAGTTGAACAAAGCCCATCAACATTTACATATGAGTGGCAGGATGATGTTGCTGCTGGTACAATATGTCGTTATACTAACAATGCTGCATATTTAGCTGATGTTGCAAACATCCCAGTAAATGCTATAGTTGTAATAGATGATGAAGCCGACTATTTAATGAGTGAGGATAGATAGAAATGAATACATTTATACAGTTGGAAGCAGGAGTTGATTGTAGAGCACCTGCTAATGAAGTTAAGTTACCTATTTATACAGATGAAGCTGCAATAGTAACTGCTATCCAAGCTGGCTGTTTACCAGAAGGTTCTATTATTGGAACACCTTCAGCTGCTGATGCTGTGCCACAAGAAGGTGATGCTTGCAGAACATATTTAAGAACAGAACAGTCGGGTATTATAGCAGCTTTCGGCACAACACCAAATACATTTAATAATGCATATTTAACACCAGTTATTTGGAACTGCAGTACTCAAGAGTTAACTGCGCCAGCATTTAAGTCATGTTCTGTTACTTTAGTTGGTGATGGAAACTCAGGAACTTATACATTTGGTAACGGTGATATTAAGTATAATGGCGTTTCTATTATACCCGACTTAAACAATTACCCAACTATCACATGTGCTTCAACTATTGCTACCGATGCATTTGATACTTGTATTTCTGGTTATGCAACTGAAACATATGCTGATAATGCTGCTTGCAATTACTTTGAAAGCTGCTTTGCTGACTGCTTCTCATGCTGCATTGCTGAATGGTTTGAATGCCATAGAGGAGATATAAATACATCAAACCCTGGCCGTGACAACTCACTCTGGGTAGTATAGAATAGGAGATAATAAAGAAATGGCTTTATATCAAGTTAGAAAGAACTCACTCGACCAATTGGAAGCTATTAAGATTTCAGGTAATGAGTCTGTTGGCTTAGGTCATGAATGGGTTTCTGATGATGCATTTGTTTCTATTAAAGATTGTAATAATGATACACTTGGCTACATTGAAGAAGAAGTTGCTATTGGCTTAAATGCTTCAGCTGCAAATACTTCGATTTCTATTGGCTGTGGCTCTGCTTCTTGTTGTAATGGTATTGCAATAAATGGAACAGCAACTGATACCGATGCTATTGCTATTGGAACAACTGCTGCAGCTGACACTGTTGCTATTGGCAATAAAGTTGTTGTTGATACTACTGCAGTTATCATTGGTAAGTCAGCTACAGGTTTAAGTTGCTCAGTTTCTATTGGAGCTAATACATCAGCTCAATGTGGCGTTGCTATTGGTTACTGTTCTGTATCATGTGCTCAAGGAACTGCTATTGGACCAAACTCTAGAGCTAGTAATGGTATTTCTATTGGTAGCGGTTCTGGTATGTTAACTGCTGGTAACCAGGCTATTCTTATTGGTGATGCATCTAATGGTGACTGCTGTGCTATATCTATTGGTGCTTCAACATCTTCTTGTGATAATGGCGTTTCTATTGGTTCATATGCAGCAGCTGACTTAGAGTCAATAGCTATTGGTAAATGTTCAGCTGCATATGGCTGTTGTTCTATTGCTATTGGTTCAAATGCTATTACAGATGAAGACGGCGGTATTGCTATTGGATGCCTTGCACATGCTGAATATGCTAATACTATTGCTATTGGTAACGGCGTAGATGCTGACACTGACTGCGTTGGTGATACATTCATTGGTAGCGG
>JAEIGA010001970.1_pt1 | contig 32762 bp, 34 predicted proteins | sample 9270691 | NCBI WGS metagenome assembly JAEIGA01 (sample SAMN17057246, study PRJNA624740) | gut metagenome | biome: biome; isolation source: fecal sample | host: Bos grunniens | place: China: Xizang | collected 2019 | reverse complement strand
TAAAAAATCCCCTTGAATCAAGGGGTTATTCTGGTGCCGGTTGTCGGACTTGAACCAACGACCTACTGATTACAAATCAGCCGCTCTACCAGCTGAGCTAAACCGGCAATGCCACCCAATTATACATATCTGTAAAACAAACGCAAGTAAAAAATCATAAAATGCTTGCCTTTATATTTATTTGGGGCAAAATAGAGGTATGAATAAAGTAAAATTACCTGAATTGTTGGCACCTGCGGGTACGTTGGATGCCTTTAAAACCGCCATTTTGTATGGTGCAGATGCGATTTATGCCGGACTGCCAGGATTTTCTATGCGTGCCCGTGCCAAGATTACTGTAGATGAAGTAAAGCAGGGGATAGAACTGGCACATGCTGCTGGCAAGAAAGTGTATTTGGCGTTCAACCTGTTCGCGCATGATCATGAATATGCCAACATGCCACGCGTCGCGGAAATAATAGATTATCTGCGTCCAGATGCGTTGATAGTATCTGATCCAGGAATTGTAATGTGGGTGCGTGAAAATTTCCCAGAAATGCCAATTCATATTTCGACCCAGGCGAATATTTGTTCTGCAAAAACGGTTAAATTTTGGCAAAACGCGGGTGCGAAATTATGCGTTCTGGCACGTGAGGTGTCGCACAGTGAATTTAAAAATATTCGTGCAGAATGTCCAGATGTTGGTTTAGAGATTTTTGTTCATGGGGCGATGTGTATGTCGTATTCTGGGCGTTGTTTGTTGTCTAATTTTATCACGGGGCGTCCGGCAAATCGTGGGGCGTGTGCGCAATTGTGTCGGTGGAAATATGATGTGATTTTGCGCGAACATGATAGCGGTATTGAAATGCCGATTGAAGAAGATGAACGTGGCGCATACATTATGAATTCCAAGGATTTATGCCTGATGCCGCGTCTGGCGGATGTTGTGTCGGCGGGGCCTGATAGTTTAAAAATAGAAGGGCGCAATCGGTCTGAATACTATGTGGGCAGTGTGGTTCATGCATATCGTTGTGCGCTGGATGCGTATGCTGCTGACCCTGAAAATTTTGATGCGTCGCCCTTTATGGCGGATTTGAATCGTATGGAAACACGTGGTTATACAACGGCGTTTTTTGATGGGCCGGTGCCACCGTCGGCGCATAACTATGAAACGACACGTTCGACATCTGATTATCATGCGGCCGGTGTTATAACAGCGGTGGATGATGAAAATATCACATTTGAATTGCGTAATGAAACGCGTGTTGGGGATACGATAACATTTATTCTGCCGGGGACGATGGATTCTGTGTCTGTTAAATTGTCAGAATTGATTAATGCAAAGAACGGCGAACATGTTCAAAAAATGGCGGCCGGTATGGGGAATTCTGTTTTGATTCCGCGTGCATGGTTGGGGAATGTGCATGCTGATAAATTTGTTCCCTACGTTTTGGCGTATAAAAAGAAATAATTCTGCAGGTTTGTATTGCACAATTGCTTGCACCAGTTCCGTTGAAATGATATAATGTTTCAAAAGGAATAATGGGAAAGGCATGAAAAATTTCAGCATTTTTGCCGTGTTAGCGGGTGTTTTGTGTGCTGTGCCACATGTGGCAGGTGCAGCTTATTCTGCGTATCCATCATATCAGGGTGGGCAGATGGTAATGCCATCAAATGGTCAAATGATGTATCCTGTTGTGGGGAATTCTGTTTCTGTGGGCACAGGTTCATACAGTATGCCGTATAATCGTGCAGTCGCGGCCCAGCCAAATCGTATAACTGGTGCGTTACCTCGCGTTGGTTCATCGCAAACGACCGCAGGGCGTTCCTACTATCAACCGGCTGATTATGATAGATTGGCAGACAGTGGATTGTATGTAGGTTTGTCTGTTGCGTATACTGCATCTGTTATTGGATCGATGGGCACTGATTATGCCGGGGAAGAGGATGCGTACACTGTGCCTGGTGCATTCCAGGCTGCGGATTTTGATTCTGACAGTGTGATACCGTTGCAAATATCTGTTGGTGCGGCGATTAATAATGATATTCGCATTGACTTTTCTTATTTGCGTTATTCTGGTATTGGCTATCCAAAAACCGTTCAGACATCTGACGGTGCAGGCGGTTTTGTCGAAGCTCAGGTTGATGGCGGTGCCATTACTGCGAATACGACTATGTTGAATGTTTATTATAATATCGATTCATTTACAGGATACTTGGCAGGCGGTGCGTTGCGGCCATATGTTGGTGCAGGTGTTGGTATATCGCTGAATACAATTGCGGACTATGTTGTTTATGATAATACATTTTATTCTGTGCTGGATCCGGCCTATGCTGCTGCAGGTCAGTTGACAGGAATTTCTGATATTTATGCGTATCACAATGGTGGTACCACCGAAGAATTTGCATTCATGCTGGAAGGTGGTGTTACTACTGAAATGCAAGGGGGGATAAAATTAGACTTCTTTGTTCGTTATGCCAACCTGGGTAAGATTAAGACGTCGGGCAGTATTGTTCTGTCGCAGATAGAGTGGTTGGGTGACGGTGCGGCCGGTGAATACGAAGCGCCGTATGACAGCGTTTTCCATTATACAAATTGGTATGAAAGTGGTCGTCTGGGCATGGTTGATGTGGGTGCCAGATTAAGATTACAGTTCTAATACATGCGCCGGGTATTGTCCCGGTTGCATGCGTTTATTCATAAAGCAGGGGCCAAGAGAGAATGAAACAAAAAGCATCTGTATTTTATTATTTAATGTTATCCGCATTATTTTGTGCAACAGACGCATCTGCGGCGGGAATTCGTGTAGGGAATTTAACACGCAGTAATGCCCAGGGGTATCAACGGGTAAACGAGATGCGGTACAATTCAGCTGCAAATACTGTTGCGGCCCAACAGGAAATGGCGCCAATGGCCCCGGCAGAATTGCCGATACATGTTACAAATCAGGATTTAGCAAACCAAATCCAATCTTCACATGCCGATGCGCCTGTCACGGTGGAACAACTGGAACGTTGTTCAATGATTTATCCGGATGGTAAATTTGAATGGGCGGGTCCAACATTGGGACGTGCAGCAGGTGGTGCGTCAACCTGTACAGCTGTTGTTGAAATGCGTGCATACCAGGCCGGCCCAGATGGCAAAGATTTGGTTGTTGCGCGCGCGAATTTGCCGGCTGGTGAATCTGTTCGCTGTAATATTTCTGATTTTCCAAGCGCTACGCTGTTGGAAGATGCTGGAAAAATTGAGTTTCCTGCCGATAACGAACCGACCGTTGAAGATGTAATTGCTGTTATGAATCAGGAACAGAAACAAAATGCGGGTCTGAAAATTGCGGCCGGCACAATCCTTTTTGGGGTTGCTGGTAATATGATTGGCAAAAATGAGCCAGGAAAGACCGGGTTATTGGGTGTTGGTGAAGATAAATTAAAAACTACTGCAATTGGTGCACTGGGGGGGGCAGCGTTGATGGTTGGTCATACCCAAACAGGCAAAGTTGCTGGTGATACCATTTTGTCAGCTGGTGTAAACGCGACTGCTGGTGCGGTTGTTGGTAATATGGTTGCCACAGGTGAACCGGTTTTACGTGTAGAAAAGTGTATTATTCTAGACGAAGGTTTATCAAAAAATACGGCGGAAACTGCTGAAGGCGGTTCGTCAGGCGTCGAGAATTTATGTGTCTGGGGGGTTGCGGCCAAAGGTAAAAACTTTACTGGCAAAGGTGAAGATGGGACCGGTGAATCAGGAGATGTAGAACTGGCGGCTTTTTATAACATTCGTGATGAACATACGTATTTGTGCAAAATAGAAAGAAACGGTGATGGCGCTACAGAATACACGAATTGCAGACCTCGTGAATTAGTATCCATAACGTTGGGCTGTGAATCTGGCCAAACGTTGGATCAGTTGCAGGCCAGAAATTTTGATGGTTATTGCGAGGGGCAACGCTATGAATTAAAAGAAGATTCATATAAAGGGCGTTATATGGTCTCGACTTCTGGTGGTATCACTGCAAATACATTTATTATGATAGAATCTGCCAAGGTTGCAGATGATAGAAAGGCCGCAATGGTTATTATTGATTCTGATTCTGCATTTGGGTATAAAAAGAAAGATTGGGATAAGGTAAAAAAAGACCATATACAGAAAGGGGCTGTATATCTGCGTGATAATAATAATGCAGGTTATCTTCCAAAAGATGGTAGTTATAGCCTAGAAGATTTTTATCCTATGTACAGAAATGCCGAAGATGGCAGTTTGATTGACTTTGGTAACAAGGCGCGTCTGAAATCTACCCTGACTGGTGCAGGAATCGGTGGTGTAATGGGGGCCTTTAGCGGTTATCAAGGTGCCAAGAAAGATGTAGAAGAACGTTGGGTTACTGCGGTTCGTGAATACAAAGATTCACTATCAAAAGTATATTGCGCAACAGGTACACGTTTTCTGTCGCAATATAATGATATTGTGACAATTCCTGCTTTAAATACAGAACCTAAATAAAAAAACGCCCAATTGGGCGTTTTTTTATTTTGTTTTTTGTTGCGTTTCAACCAGAATTTTATAAACGTTCTTCGCGATATTACAGTTTGTAGTAATGCTTTTTAATGGGTTCATAATGCACATCGCTTGTGGAATCTTGGTGCATGGTTTTTCTGTTATTTTACAATATGGTCTGCCGTTTTTTGTGTAATGCAGTGTGGGCATATTTGTATATTTTGCAATGGCGACATTACGTCTTTCTTGATTCATAAGCATTGTTTCGTATGTCTTGATTAAATCGCCAACTGTTTTTAGGTGTGCAAATGTGTCGCCCGGGGTTTCTGGAAAATTGAATTCGTCTTCTATTTGCATGGTCAGTTCTGTTAAATCCAGCGAATCAAATCCTAAATCGTCAGACAGTTTCAGTTCGTCTGAAATATTTTTCGCGCCAACATATTCTTTTATTTCAGCATAGATAAAATCTCTGATATTCATTGTTTATCCTTGTTAATGTTTGTTCAGTGATTTTAATACAATTTTTAGTGTTGTCAAGTTAATGATAAAAAAACCGCCTTGTGGCGGTTTTTTTTAGATTCTGATATTTTTACTTATGCGTCTGGTGCAATTGCGCCAACAGGGCAAATTGATGCGCATGTCCCGCATGAAATACATTTGCTTGGGTCAATTACGCATTTGCCGTCTGGGCTTGTTGATATTGCGCACACTGGGCACATTCCCATACATGTGTGGCATCCGATACATTTGCTTGGGTCAATTTTATACGCCATTTTTTTCTCCTTAAATTTTTATTCACGATTAAACAGACTTAACAGGTATTGGAACATTGCAATGAATGAAATATACAAATGCAATGCGCCCAAAACTGCCAATTGATTCTTTTGATTGCCGTCCCCCAGAACTGCATATGCGCGTTTCAGGTTTTGCATATCATATGCTGTAAACAGTGCGAATACCAATACGCCGATAAAGCATACGATTGTACCAAATACGCCACCCATCATTGCCGGCCAGATAAAAGACAACAGACCAACCAAGATTAATCCAATCATTCCCATTGTCAGGAATATTCCCATAAAAGACAAATCTTTGACTGTTTTATATCCAAATACTGCCATGCATGCAAACATTAATGCTGCAACAACAAACGCCATCAAGATAGAAGCGGGGTTTACTGATAATGCGACCGCAATTAACGGTGTCATTGTAATTCCAATTAATACAGCATACAACATTAACAATCCCGCCGCAGTTGCTGGTTTCATACTAAAAACACGAACCTGTGCCCAGATTGATAATGCCAATCCGCCGAACAGCAAAATATAATACAAACCTGACATTCCACCAGTGTTCAAGTTAAATAGATATTGTAATCCGCCACCCCAAATGGTCAGGTATGCCGCCACAGCCGTTACACCAACCGCGCCAAACATCAATGCGAATATACGTTTCAGATATAATTCTATGCCACCTGATTGTTGTGCAGATTTTATTTTCTTCATAAATCTTTCTCCTTGTTATTTAACAAATATATAATACAATATAAGGGGTATTTCAAGACTAAAAGGATAACAAAATGGGTGGATTACATCAATACGAAAAAGACAGACAGAAAGCAATCAAGAAAAATGGATACAAAAAAGATCTATGGAAAAATCCTGGCTTGGCAGAAAAAATTGCTAATTACGACAGAATAATTGAAGAAAATCAGAAACGTCTGGACAATCCTGCTGCTTCCAGTGCTAAAACCCTGCTAAGGGCAGAAGAAAACATAAAAAACGCAATAAAAGGGCGTCAAAAATTGTTAGAAGATATGAAAGCAAGGGACATGTAACATGGCATCTACAGAACAATATCAAAGCCATATTCGCGGAATTTTTCACGATTTAAGACGCGATGACGAATGTTTACAGCAACAGCTTAGGCGTAAAAGTGGTTTAGGGGCGCTAAGTATAAAATATCAACAATATACGCGCGAAGCAGAATCGTTGCGTGCATTGCCGCATTTGAATGAATTTCAGAAACAGCGTCTGGCTGGTCTAGAAAAAACCATTGCAAATCTGCAGGGAACATTGCAAAAAATTCGCTAAAACTTTTATTTGGTGGTGTTGTGGCTATAACAATAAATCCGATTTCGCCTGTTGCATTCAGTTTGTTTGGACTGGATATTCGTTGGTATGCATTGGCATATGTTGCCGGATTTGTGTTGGGGTATTGGTTGTTTAAAGGCCTAATGAATTCTCCGAACAGTAGGATAAAACTGACAAAAAAACAACTGGATGATTTACTGACTTGGGTTGTTTTTGGCGTGATACTGGGGGGGCGCCTTGGGTATGTGCTGTTTTATGATTTTTGGTATTTTATGGCACATCCATTGGAAATATTTGCTGTATGGCATGGCGGGATGAGTTTTCATGGTGGTCTAATCGGTGTTATCATATCCACATTTTTATTTGCCCGAACCCAGAAATTAAATCCGTGGTCTGTACTGGATGTAATGGCGGTCTGTGCGCCGATTGGGCTATTTTTTGGTCGTATTGCAAACTTTATTAATCGCGAAGTTATGGGGCGTCCCAGCGACGCATCATGGGCGGTCGTGTTTAATGGTGATACGCCAATTCCGCGCCACCCCAGTCCATTATATGAAGCCGCCACCGAAGGTATCCTGCTGTTTATAATAATGTATTATCTGTATAAACATACGCGTCTGCGTGACCGTCCCGGTGCAATTGCTGGCATTATGGGAATGGGGTATGCTGCGTTTCGTATGTTTTGTGAGCTGTTTCGTGCGCCAGATGCCCAGATTGGATTTCTGACCTCGTGGGGGTTGACGATGGGACAATTGCTGTCATTAATAATGTTTTTTGCTGGTGCGTTAATTTTTATGTTTGCAATTCGCAAAAAATAATGTACAATACACGCCGTTGACCTGAAATAGGAAAACAGTTTCGGATGGTTGGCAGAGTGTGTTGAGGCGTGCGTGTCTTGACTACGAGCGTCAGCGAAGTGGAGTGTGAACATGACAAAGTCATGTGAAACACCAAAACCGAAGGTTGAAAGACCGACGGAAACAGTTTCGGATGGTTGGCAGAGCGGTCGAATGCGGCGGTCTTGAAAACCGTTGTGGGGGCAACTCCACCGGGGGTTCGAATCCCTCACCATCCGCCACAAAAATCAAATGCCCTTTTTGGGCATTTTATTTTTGAGTTGCGCGGGTCGGATTTGACCCCCCGTCCAAGCGACAAAGTCGCGTGGGGTTCGAGCCGCAGGCGAAAGGGGCCCATGGAGAGAACACGAACATGGGAATGTCCAATCCCTCACCATCCGCCAGTAATAAAAAACACCCTGATTGGGGTGTTTTTTATTACCGTCGTATGCTATCAGGATGAACAAGGCAATTTGCGACAAAATAATACAAAAACATAATCTGTCAATATTTTTTGTTGACAATACTTCTTTGTTTGCTACTATTACTGGTGGTAAACAAGGAAAAAGATGAAAATAAATAAAATCCATATTCACAACTTTCGTTCGATTCAAGACGCGGTCGTTTTGTTCCAGGATTATTCAATTCTGGTCGGCGAGAATAACGTTGGTAAAAGTAATATTGTTGATGCAATTCGCTGTTTCTATGGCGATATTCGCTTTGAAGAAACTGATTTTTGCAAACAGGCAAATGCCGGTGACACTGCATGGATAGAGATAGAATATGACCTGACACCAAATGAATACGCATCACTGGATGAAAAGTATCAGGTAGAAAAGAACAAATTGCGCATAAACAAGAATTTGACACGTGGCTATGGTTTTCGTGGATATACTAAAAAAGGGTTAGAACGCGGAAGTTTTTATGGCTCACGCAAATTTAAACCGGAAATGCTAGGTAATTTGATATATGTTCCTGCGGTTGTTGGTGTCAAAGAAAATACAAAAACATCGGGTGCATCCGCAATGAACAGTTTATTGGATTTGGTTGCCAAACGGGGTGGCTTGGAAAAAGAGTTTAATAAATTATTCAAACCTATGTATGAATATATGAAATCTTGTACGCAACCAATTGGCAATAATATATCGCGTGCGATTGCGTCTACGGGGGTTGGTGTTAGTGTTGCGCCGCGTTCTGTATCTTTTGAAGAAATGTTAAAATTCATGATGGAAATCAGTATTCATGACCGTGCTGGTATAATGGATTTGAATCAGATTGGAACCGGTACCCAACGCAAGATAATTGCCGAATTGATTAAATATGTTGGTGATTTTACCCTGTCTACAACAGAAAAGGGACGCAAATTCGAAAAAGTCTATAAGGAAATAGAAAAATTAGGAAAAGAACACGAACTTGGGAAAAAAATCTTTTCCCCAGAATTAAATATCTTATTGTTTGAAGAACCCGAAGTATCCTTGCACCCCAGTGCAATATCTGACCTGGCATATGACCTGCGTAATTTTGCATCATCACCGAACAACCAGGTTATTGCAACGACGCATTCTTCGCAATTAATATCCGAAGATATTATGGATTTGAACAGTGTTATCAAGGTTGATCGTGATGGTGCCAAAACCCAGGTGTTTCAGAATAAAATCCCGGCATCTGATTTATCGGTGGCACAGAATATGGTTTATTTTGATAGACCACGCAGTGACATGTTCTTTGCGCGCAAGGTTGTTCTGATGGAGGGACCAACCGAATGCGCCCTGTATAACTATCTGCGTAGAACAGGTGCGTTGCCACAGAATCTTGCGCAAAATGTCACAGTAATCGATTGTGTTGGTAAATGGCCAATGCCATATTTTCAGCGTGTGTTAAATAATTACAACATTCGTCATGCGGTTTTATATGATACAGACGGTGATCCAAATCGTGCCGATAATATCGCTGTGCGCCAAGAATTCTCGTCGCTGACCGATTATTCATACGGATTTCCAAAGGATATTGAAACATTCTGTGGAATCAAGAAGCAGGGAAATCCTGCGATAAATATTGTTCGTGCATTTGAAAATGGCCAGGTTGCGCCTGATAAACGTGCCGCCATTATTCAAGTTTTCCAGGATTTGCTGACAAAAACAAAGTAATTTGAAAAATAATACTTACCGTGATATAACATAATAAAGAAAGGATTAACGATGGTAAATAAAAAGGGAATTTTTAATAAGGCTTCATCACGTGTAATTACATACGGTGAAGTTATGTCACGTTTAAATGAAATTTCAAAAAATGCAGGCACAGACGTTGCGAATTATAACCGTAAATTAAAGAATGCTGCGGGTGATTATGTATCCGCCTTTGAATTTTCAACGCAAGAACTGGGGGCAAAACTGGGACGTCTGCTATCGGATTTAGGTATCAAATATACAACTGCATATGACAGTATAAAATCCACCGCAGGTCGTCTGGAAATTGCGGATGCTGACCGTGCACGTGCGGATGAACTGTTTGATATGTGGATATCATGGGTAATCGTTGAACCACGCATCACAGGTAATGCAGAACTGGATGCAAAATGGCAACGCGATGTCAGTAAAACACGATAAAAAACGGTGCAAGATGCACCGTTTTATTTGTTTCTTTATTCTCGCCAAACGACAGATTTAAACATATTATTTATCTGATTACGCAAATCCGCATCAACAAAGATTTGGTTGCGCATTGCGTCCGTGGTTTTGTGCGCTTCGTCTTCAAAGTGTGGAATGTATTTTTGAATCGCGACATTTTGCACATTTCGTTGTTGCAAAATCCCCATAATTTCCATCAGATCAGATTTATCAACAAAGCGTGGGTCGCATGTTATTCTAACTTCAAAGTCTTTTTTGTGCTCTATCAATATATCTAAACTGCGCAACATGTTGTTGTATGCAATATGTTGCCCTGTCAGGTCTGGATACTTATCACACGTTGCCTTGAAATCCAATCCGACCCAATCAATTATATCAATCGCGTCAATCAGTGTATTGGGATAAAATCCATTGGTGTGCAGACCAATTTTAAAACCCAATTCGCGTACGCGCCGCATATAATCAACCGTTGCATTACCCTGCATTAATGCTTCGCCACCAGAAAAAACGATTGCTTCCAATTTGCCCACACGTGACTTAATCCATTCCATAACACGTTCTGGATCATACTCGCCGTCTCCTGGGCATAATAAATGAGGATTGGAACAATACACACATTTCAACGGACATCCCACCAGAAACAAAACTGCAGCCAGTTTCCCTGGATAGTCTATTGTTGTGAATGATACCAATCCTCCGATTTGAATATCACGCATAATAATTACGCCGCACGTTTTAACAAATCATAATGGCGCTGACCTGCACTCAGGCTGTTTTCTTCTGTAAAAGTTTTACGTTCACAGAATTCAGAATATTTACCAATATTGAAATTCTTTACCGGACGAATAAATCCCATTGAACGTGAAAAGATTTCGCATGGTGTTCTATTTGCTGTATTGGTCATAATAAATTCCTCCCTTTTATAATTTGTTTTATGACGTTAACTGTTATTGTTCATTTTTGTCCTGGTTTGCTGCATTTTCTGCATCACACTTTGGACAGAATTCATGTTTGCCCGGCAGATATCCGTGCTTTGGACAGATTGAAAACGTTGGTGTTAGTGTCATATATGGCACCTTGTAGTTTTCAAAAATAGTACGAACAATTTTCTGTGCTGAATCGCCACTAGATACTGGTTCACCCATATACAGATGCAACATAGTGCCACCTGTGTATTTACGCTGTAATTCTTCCTGGTGTTCCAATGCGACAAATGGGTCGTCTGTGAAATTCACCGGCAATTGTGTTGAATTTGTATAATATGGTGCATCTTTTGTTCCCGCAGTGATAATATCTGGGAAATTTTTGACGTCTGTTTTTGCGAAACGATATGAACAACCTTCTGCTGGTGTTGCTTCCAAATTATACAGGTTGCCTGTTTGTTCTTGGAACGTTGCCAGATTTTCACGGATAAAGTCCATTACATCCAGTACCAACTTCTTGCCCATTGGTGTTGCAATGTTTTCACGGTCGCCTGTAAAGTTACGGACCATTTCATTTGCACCATTTACACCAATGGTCGAGAAATGATGATTCCAGTCGCCCAAATAACGTTTTGTAAATGGATACAAGCCGCGTTCCATGTTCTTTGATATAATATCGCGTTTGATTTCCAATGCATCACGTCCCAGGTCTAACAAACGTTTCAGTTCTGTAAACAACCCTTCGCGATTGCCGCGGTGGATATATCCCAAACGCGCTAAATTGATGGTAATAACGCCGATTGAACCTGTCTTTTCTGCAGAACCAAACAGACCGCCACCGCGCTTCAACAATTCGCGCACATCCAAGCGCAAACGGCAGCACATTGAACGAACATCTGTTGGGTTTAAATCAGAATTCAAGAAATTCTGAAAATTTGGAATCCCGTATTTTGCTGCCAATTCAAACAATGGTTTTACATTTGGGTGTTCCCATGGGAAATCAGGTGTTATGTTGTATGTTGGAATTGGGAATGTGAATGGACGTCCCAATGCATCTCCTTCGGTCATAACTTCCAGGAATGCCTTGTTAATCATATCCATTTCATTTTGCAATTCACCATATGTGAAATCCGTCTGGACACGACCAATAAATGGACGCTGTTTTTTCAAATCTTCTGGGCATGTCCAGTCAAATGTAAAGTTAATAAATGGTGTTTGTGTACCCCAACGACATGGTACCGCACAGTTAAAGATAAGTGTCTGCATCGCATTTTTTACATCTGCATATGACAGATTATCAATTTTAACATATGGTGCCAAATATGTGTCCACGGACGAGAAAGCCTGGGCTCCTGCAAATTCATTCTGTAATGTGCCCAAGAAATTAACCATATGTGAAATTGCGGTTGCCATATGTTTTGCAGGTTCGCATTGCAGGTATCCATCAACCCCGTTAAAACCTTCGTATAACAATTCACGCAGTGACCAACCTGCACAATATCCGGTCAGCCATCCTAAATCATGAACGTGGATAGCGGCCATTTTATGTGCCTCAGCAACCGCCCGCGGATACAGGTTCAGCCAATATTCCGCGGTAACGCGTTCGCTGGTACGCAATATCAGCCCACCGATGGAATAGCCGACATTTGCATTCTCTTTGATACGCCAGTTTGAACCACCAACATATCCTTCGATGATATCAACTGCATCAACCATTGATTCACGAATTTCTGTACGTTTCTGGCGATAAATAATATATGCCTCGGCAGTTTTGTATGCTCGTGCATCCATCAATGCCTGAATAACAATATCTTGTATCGCTTCGACTGTTGGTGTTTTTTCTGCAAACTTTTCATCCAGACGCTTTAAAACATCCTGTGTAACCTTTACAACTTCGACATCTGAAATCTCAGTAGTAACAGCAACTGCTTTTTTTATTGCCTCATAAATCTTCTTTGAATCAAAAGGTACTGTTTCGCCGCTGCGTTTTTGCACCGCAACCAGGCGCGTTTTTAACGTTGGTGTAATTTGAATTTGTATTTCATTTTGTGTTTCTGACATTTTACTAACTCCAATCTTCTAAAAACACAACATATAGTGGTTATTTGTTTGTTTCGATAACAATATATAGTGAATCGAATTTGTAAGCAATCTATAAAAAGCAAAAAAAAAATATTTTTCGCTTTACTTTTAAAAAGGTTAGTATTCCGCATGTTACAGCAGAAAAACAGAATCGGTAAATCTGTACCAACAATCCTTTTGTGTATAAAAAAATGCTTTTTGTTGTGGGAAACGATTCGTTTTTGTTGTGTTTGTACAAAATATAGGGTGTTTTTTTCGATTCGTAATCTATATGTTGTGTTTTTTAGAATCGCCACTTCTATGAATTATAGGTTGTTTTTCCTGATGAAAATAGGTATATTCAATAAGTCGCGACCATGGTGGTTGCGCACATGTTTAATAAAAGTAAGGCATTATTATGATTAAAAACATATATGAAATGCTGCAAGATGTATGTTCACGGAACCTGGATGGTATTTTCCTGGTACGTCAGAACGAAACTTATGCAGACTTATTAAAAAAGGTAAAGCGTCGTGCCGTATTACTGGCCCAGCGTTTTGGTATTAAAAAGGGCGATACTGTTGCGATTTTGTCTGGTAATACACCTGATTTTGTTCGTACATACTTTGCAATCGCATCCCAGGGTGCGCGTGCGTTGATGTTGGACACAGGTTTGCAGACATCTGAACATATCAACATGTTGAAACGTACAGATTGCAAGTTAATTATGGCGCAACGTTCTATGTTTATCGAAGATGCCCCATGTGATATGTTTGATATTGAAAACATTGACGATACAGACGAAAACGATTTTGTGATGGCAGAAACAGAACGCAGTGACATTGCGCAATTGTCATTTACATCTGGTTCGACTGGGAATCCCAAGGTTGTGGGCCTGACACATGAAAATCTGATTTCTCTGGCGGATGGTGCGCAGTTTTACAAGGATGTAATTTTCCCAGGCTATATATTTTATGGTTTCTTGCCACTGTATCATATATATGGTGTGGTAATTAATATTATTGTTCCGGTTGCACTTCAAGGGAAATTACTGTTGCAACCTGTATTAAAGCCCCAGGAATTCATCAAAGACTTCAAACAGTATAAACCAGAAGTAATCCCGGCGGTTCCGCGTATTTGGGAAGTGTTCTATAAAAAGATTGTGGACAGCGCACGTGATAAACATGTTTGGACATTAATGCGTGTCATTATATCTATGCGCCGCGTGTTGCGTGCGATTGGATTGGGAAAACTGGTGGACAAGGTTACAAAACCCGTTCACGATGCGTTTGGTGGTAATACCAAGGTTCTGGTATCTGCGGGTGCAACCTTAAAGCCGTCAATTCGTAAATTCTATGAAAGTATGGGATTTGTGGTTGGGGATTGCTATGGTCTGACAGAAACGACTGGGCCTGCAAACTTTAATTTTGCGTTCCGTCGTGCGAATGGCTCTATGTACTATGCGGGGCCATTGTTGGGTAACGAAATCCAGATTCATAACCCTGATAAAAATGGTGTTGGTGAAATTTGGGTTCGTGGAAACATGGTTATGCCAGGATATCTAGAAAACGATGCTGCCAACGCCGAAGCATTCGAAAACGGCTGGTTTAAAACAGGTGATATCGGTTGTCTGGATAAATTTGGTCGCCTGACGGTCAAAGGTCGCCAGAAACAAGTTATCGTTCTGGACAGTGGTAAAAACGTATACCCAGATGAATTGGAAGATTTATATATGCAAAATGATGAAATCTTGAATGCAGCGGTTTTTGAATATGTAATTAAGGACAAAACCGTTCCATTTGCGGTATTCCAGGTCAAACCAGGTACAACGATTGAACGTGTTGCATTTTTGTTAAAGAAATCCAATATGCAAATTGCCCAGTATAAATGGGTTCGTCATTTTGCGATTACCGAAGAAGAATTACCATCAACATCTGCGAAAAAGGTTAAACACTTTGCAGTTCGCGATATGTTAGACGGTGGCGCATTTACACGTGCAGAAAACTAAGTTGTACACACAAGAGAACATAGGGCAGGGAAATAGCCCTATGTTTTTTATACAATCTATTGACAAAATAACATTTGTGTACTATAATATAATGTGAAATAAAAATCAGGGGGACAAATGTTAAACAAGAAAAAGACACCGATTGCTGTGTTTAATATTTTAAAGTCTGTTATGGATGCCAAGGCAAAGCCGTTGAATGAACAGTTGGCTGCTGGTCGTCGTGCCACGGCTGAATTACCGATTATGAAAGAGCATATTTCTGCGTTGCGTCAGGTAATCTTAAACTGTCGCACATTTGATCCATCCGAACGACGCGAAGCCGAAGAGGATCTGGAAGACAAAGAATTACAATTGGTTGGTATCCAGAATAGAATTGAACGTGGACAACGTGCTGAACAGGAATTGAAACTTGTTCAACAATTCAATACAGATTATATTTCCATATGTAAAATGTATTTAAATGCGCCGCGTATTCACGAGTTAAATGATCTGTTTTATGAATTATGCGAACGTCAGTATCGCTTGGATGAAAAAATCATAGCATGTGAAATAAATATGGATGCTGCTTCACGTTTGCCAGGTTTTGTAGAACAAGCTCGTATTGACGCTGCAAAATACAGCGAAGAATATAATGATCTTGAAAAGCGTAAAAGTGAAATAAGAAAGCAAATAGAAGAACTGCAAAGATAAAAAACGCCCAATTGGGCGTTTTTTTATTTGCATATCACGACATATGGTGGTCGTGACTTTGCGGCATCGATTTCACCCACGCCACAATCCATACAGTTAAATTTTCTGTTTTGTGAATGTGATGAATCTAATGGAGCAGACATATCCTTTATTGCATCCACCCTGGTAATATATTTCTTGTTCGGAAAACCAAAATAGAATGCACGTGTGTCACCGGTGCATTCATTCGCATTCCCGGGATAGCATCGTTTATCGTTTATTTTGCTGGGGTCTGGGATACACCATGACCGACACGTATCAATATCTGTCACCATCATTTCGCAATCTGTACACGATGTTTGGGGAACGCGCAATGTCGCCCCCAGTGCGCCACCATAAACTGCGTCTCCAATCAAGTGACTGCATTTTTTTGCTATATTTTTTTCATTTGGATCAGCAACACATTCCCATTCCAGCGTATTATAGTTCAGGCGCGCAATCATTTTGTCTGGACAACTTTTTTCAGGGAACGGATTTATACATTCCCAAACCTCATCAACAATAACCGCAGATTGATTGTCCGCACACAGCGGTTTTCTGGATTCATCAGGTACACATTCGTATAAATCGGAATCCCAAATCATATCTCCACCACAGTCTGTTTTTGTATTATATGTTATACATTGCCACCGACCAAATTTGTAAACCTTGGCTGTGCCGACAGGGCAAACAATATCTGGGGTTGTTGCGATTTCATATTGTGTGCCAGTATCTGGCATTTCATATTGGGTCAGATACACCAATTGCCCATCTTTTAATTCCATATTTTCAATAATAGCTGCGGGGACAGTACGTCTTAATGCGGTTCCACCGGACATAATCATTTTTTCGTTAAACAAACCAAATGTACCAGAATCAGCATAATGCTGTTCCAGTATTTCCATCATACTGTTGTGTATAGATGAATCCAATGTTCCCGTTGCTGTGACAATATAACTAAATGCAGGTTTTTTGTTATTTACAATTGCGCAATCTGTAATCTTAAATCGTTTATCCAAACATATAAACTTGCTGACGATACCATTTTGTTGGACACATATATCGTCAAATTCAGTGTCATTAATCTGTGCGTTATGAACTGCTGTGACACATTGTGCAACAGAACGCAAATCAGATTGCATAACAGCATGTTCTGTTTCGTGTTGTTTTATGCGTGTGCTGGGGCTGTCAATCATATAAAATCCGGCCATAAACAGTGCGACCAAAATCATTATAAAAATATTCATCATTCCCCCTTGCGATTTATAAAAAGTCTAGGTAATATACAAATAAAATGCAACAGGAAAAACAGGTTAGTGTATGAAAAAAATTTTAATAATCATATCGTTGCTGTTAACATCTGCATGCGGTTTTAAACCGATGTTTTCTGGCACAGACACAGATATTTATGTTTCGCCAATTTCTGGAATTAACGGGATTGATTTGCGCAATGCGTTATGGGCGCGCTTTGGTGGCCAGCGTGAACCTGGTGCAACATATACGTTAAATGTAAAATTAAACGAACCTGTGACCCAGTACAAGGCGCTGGAAAGAACAGGTGATGCCACCTGGCAGGAAATATCCCTGACGGCATCCTATGCATTATTACATGGCGATGAACAAATTGCATCTGGTTCAGAACGCGCAGCAGAATCATATACATTTGTGCGTTATTTGGTTGCGTCTAATGCGTCCTATAACAATGCGGTTCAAAATGCGATACGCGTATTGGCGGAAAAAATCAGTGCCCGCGCGATTGCGGAAACATATAAACATTCACACAAAAACGCAGGCGCGGGAAAATAATGAAATGGCGTGATTCTGATTTTAAAACGGGTATCGAAAAAATCCGTGCTGTACTAATTTATGGTCCGGATTCTGGCCAGATTGATGAATATTGCACGGCGGCGATAAAAAAACTGGGCGTTGACAAAGACAACTTGTTAACGGTTGATTCTGATAACCTGCGTGAAAAACAAGATTTGATATATGCCGAGGCATGCACCCCATCAATGTTTGGTGGGCAAAAGATGGTCATTATATCCAATGCGGGTGATTCTGACGCCAAATTTGTTTCGGATTTGGTGTCGCACAGTGGTCTGTGTGCAATGGTGGTTGTTTCTGGTGGTGATTTGCGTGCGGGGGGCGGTCTGCGTTCACTGTTCGAAGGGGCTGAAGATATGGCTGCATTGCCATGTTATATGGACGATGCGAAAACATTAACCACGCTGATAAGAAATGAATTGTCTGCATCATCTGGTATTCAGCAAATAACCCCCGATGCAATGGCGTATATGCTTGCGCATCTTGGCAGTGATCGTGGCATAACACGTGGCTTCCTGCGCAAGATTGCGCTGTATGTTGATGATAAACGTGTTGTTGAATTATCAGATGTTGAAAAATGTTTGCCTGATACGGGTGCTGCTGATATTGATGATTTTTTGTATTCGTTGACATCGGGGCTTATTCAGCAAACAATGATGGCACTGGACAGATTGCTGTATGATAACAAGGAACCAAATATGTTGGTTCGCATGCTGGACGGTCATTTCAAGAAATTACAAAACGCGGTTGTCAACGGTCAGTTGCCGCGTCTGTTTTGGAAAGTAGAAGAAAAGTTTAAGATTGCGATTAAGATTTGGCCTGAATCTGAAATAACGGCTGTTCTTATGCGTCTGAATGAATTGGAACGGCAATTACGTACAACAGGCATGCCAGGCGAAGTTTTATTACGTGACTTTGCGTTAAAGTTGGCGATGCGTTCTGCTAAATTGGCTACAAAAAGAAGGAAATAAATAATGTTATCATCTGTATATGCGCCAAAAGATTTCAAGCGTCTTCGTGCCGCTGGCGATATTGTTGCACGTTGTTTTGATTTTATATCACCGCATATTCGCGCTGGTATTTCGACAGGGGAAATTGACCGAATGGTTGCTGCGTTTTTAAAAGAAAACGGTGCTCGTTCATCTGATTTAGGATACCAAGGTTATCCAAAACACATATGTACATCTGTAAATGATGTTATTGTACATGGAATCCCCAGCGATGATGTTATATTAAAAGATGGCGATATTGTTAACGTTGATTTGACAGCGGAATACAAAGGATTTCATGGTGATGCATCACGTATGTTTACGATTGGTCGTGTTTCGCCCCAGGCGCAGAAATTGGTTAATGTATGCCAAGACGCTTTGAATGCAGCGATTTCTATCTGTGCGCCGGGTGTGCCACTGTCTGAAATTGGTAAAACGATAGAAGCGGTTGTAAAACCACACGGGTTTTCAATATCGCGTGATTTTGTTGGTCATGGTATTGGCAAGGTTATGCATGATGACCCCCAGATATACCATTTTTATGACAAGCGTTGGGATCGGGTTAAGATGGTTCCGGGTCTGGTATTTACAATTGAACCAATGATAAACACAGGTTCTGCTGAATGCAAAATTGATGAAGACGGCTGGACGGCGCGCACGGTTGATGGGGGATTGTCTGCACAGTGGGAACATACAATCGGGATTACCGAAGATGGTGCGATAATATTTACTGAAAAGATGATATAAAAACATCAATGTCAAAATCTGATGAACTTTTTCATAATGGTCATCGCGATCGCCTAAAGCAAAAATTGTTGAACGGTAAACTGGCGGGTTATGAAAAGCTAGAATTACTGTTAACTTATGCGATTCCGCGACGTGATGTTCGACCGTTGGCACGTACATTGATTCAGCGTTTTGGTGGTGTCTATTTTGTTTTATGTGCACCATACGAAGAACTGCTGCGTGTTCCGGGTGTTGGGCCTGGTGTTGCGACCATAATAAAATTGTTTCATCAGTTATCACTTGTATCGTACCAGGAACGTGCAGAAAAAGGACAATATCTGTCTGACGATAAATTTATTCGTGATTATTGTCGCGCATTGGTTGCAGGTAAACCTGTTGAAGAATTTCATGTTTTATATCTGGATGGTAATTCTCGTCTGATTATGCACGAAGTACATAATCGTGGAACGTTTAATCAGGCAGATGTATACCCACGCGAAGTTGCCCGCCAGGCATTAAGCATAAATGCAGTTAGTGTTATATTGGTGCATAATCATCCTGTATCAGATAACAGTTTTTCCTATGACGATGCAGAAACTACATCATTGATTGAGAACTGTTTAAATATGTTTGGTATCAGTCTGGTTGATCATTTTGTTGTTGCATCAAATGGTGTCGTTCATTCTATGCGCGCAACACCATTTTTAAACAAATCATCATTTTTTAAATAATTCTGCAACGTCACAAACTGTGCCCATTTTTTCTGGTGTGCCTGCAATCATCTTATTGTCTTTCAATGTGTAAACTGTACGTGTTGCCATGCTGGGGGCATCCCAAGAATCGCGCCACGGGCGTGATATTTTTACGACTTGAAATTTCGGTTTGAATTTAAATTGTAATTTCTGCAATGCGCATTCTGCACCAACTGTTGTGCGGAACCCATCTGGTGTTATATTTTTATATCGACCGTTTTGATTTATTTCGATTTTATATTCATCCCAAAAATGCGCAGTGCCAGTTTCGTGCCGTTCTTTTGTTATTCTGTCAGGAATTTTGTCGTTGTTTAAATCGATGTTAAAAATCTCTGTTTTTACCACACCTGCGCCTGTTTCATCTGGATTGTCTGTTTTAACAGATTCAGCGGTCCCCAGTCCATCTGAAAAAACGTACGTCTCTGATTGCTTGTTTTGTTTTGACAAGTTAAATTCCCCAGACATATTTGTGCCCTGGGCTGTATTATTTGAAGATTGGCGTGCCCACAACATATACCCCAAAGCGCACAGTGCTGCAATTAAAACTATCAGTGTTAAATTCAGCGCAATACCGCCGCGTTCAGATTTCATAACTTATATCCTTTGTGTTGTGCCTTCTTTCCAGCCTTCGATTTGGCGTATTGCTTTGGCAACTTGTGTTAATTCAGATGCTGATAAATCTGCCATTCTTTTGTTAATAGATAACCCGGTCAGTCTTTCTATATTTCTGTGATAGGCGGCCGTATCATTTTCAGACGGTGGTGCATACCGGCTGATAGCGCCTGCTACGGTCAATTTATTATAACTGTCTGTACGCAACAGTGCTTCGATTGCATACATGCCGGTTGCTTCGTCTGGAAAGACTGCAAAACCGCCTGCTTGGCCGATTGCGCCAACTTTTTGCGAAAACTTAGAATATCTTATGTTTCCTGGGTTTGAATTTCTCCATGCGCGTGTTCCGCCACTGCGTTTTATGCGACTGCCATCTGGCATATTGTATATAACATCTTTGCCTGATTCGCTGGCATTTATTGCCAAACTGGCGACATTAATAGTTGGGTTTGTTGTTTGTTTGTCTTCTGTTGGTTTATTTATTATCTCTACGGGTGAATTAATAATTTCTTCATTTTGTGCTATCTCTATTGTTGCACCAGAATCCTGAATTATTAAATCTTCGTACAGTTTAAACTGGTCGTATTTTTTTAATTTAGAAAATTGTGCATCTACTAATTTTTGCACTTCATCACGTGAAACCTTGATGGTACGGCATGCACGTGCAAATAAATCTTGTCCATAAATCATGTTAATAACAGGTTTTGTCAGGGTTAATCCTGCAAATATCAATATCAGATTGCGCAAATTAACAAATATATTATCGTATTTTGCGCCTCTTATCATGGATATGCCCCACCCAAAGATTAACAACCCTGTTAAAAATGCAATTGCAATCCAGGCGTATTCAATAAATGTTTCAAAAGCGCGCAATATACACGAAGGATCTTCCATATATATAAATTCCGAATCCGCACGCAGGTTGTGGAATCCGGAATTATTCAATAATCTAAAAGCGTTTGATAGAAACTGATTTGTCTCCATTACTATGCGCCTTGTTTTTTTGCCCCTGTAAAGAATCCTGGCATTGTAAAGTCATCATCATTCGCAGCGATTCCTGCCCAACCAAACAGGTCGCCCATTAATCCGCCATCATCACGCTTTGCTTTTTTAAAAGGTAAAATATTTTTCAGTTTTCCAATTTTTCCCTGTGGTTCTGCCTTAACAGAGGTTGTAACAATTTTATCTTCATTTTCTGCAAATTCAGATGCCAATTGTGCCAGTGTTGCATCTGTATCATTCATATCCATGTCAAAGGTTTCTGTTGGGACATCTTCAGAAAAATCCTGGACGCTATGTTCTGCGTCTTCACGCAGTGGTGTCATGCTTTCCAACAACTGTTCCAGTGTTTTTTCTTCGTGTGCAACAGGCGCTTCATCAATCATATCGCCAATTGATATTTTTTCAATGTTGTCTGCTGTTTCTGCTGTGTTATTTTGACTTTCTTGTGCAGAAATAATTGCACCTGTTTCAGTGTTTGCTGAAATCTGATCAGAAACAATCGCTTCATCACATTTTTCATCATCTACAACAGTATCTGTTTCATCAGCTTCTGATTCTGGGTTCTGATTAATTGCCAAGACTGATAATATTGGAATAATTTTTTCTTCTTCTTTTACTGTTGGTTCGATTGTTTCTATAAAATCTCCTGTGGTGTCAACAGTGTCTTCAATTTCTGGTGATTCTGTGAAATTTTCTTCACAAACTTCATTTTCTATTATTTCTTGGGGTTGAATCTGGGGTTCTTCGATATTTTGTTCTGTGTCTGTTTCTTTATCTACAACCGTACAGACGGTTTCAGTCTGATTCATTTCAATTGTTTCTGTTGATTCCAATGCGTTATCGCTATCTACCGGAACGCCAAACAGAATTGTATCGTTATCCAATCCTAATGCGCTGCGCACTTCGTCAAATGCAGCACGGATTTCAGACATTTCAAACACTTCGTTCCCAGAAATATAGATTATTTTTGTTTTCATTTAAGTCATCCCCCACAGTACGTGACCCCATTATATCACATTTTAGGGTTGAACGCATGTAAAAAATATCTTAAACTGTAATTATGGCAGATTTAAAACAACAAATATTCCAAGAATTGGCCCATCTGGAAGAGGCAGCCGCCCGTCTTCGTGGCACTGCAATTCATGCGGGCAAGCAAACAGATTTAGAGGTGGCAATATTAACGGAACAGGTTCGTTCTTTGCGTGATAAAAATGCGCGTGCCACAGACATGATTGATAAATCCATATCTATATTAAAGAAGTTAAAAAAATGAGTGTTGTTTCCATACCGATTGTAAATAAAAATTATCCTATGGGTTGTGAAGACGGGCAAGAAGCGCGATTAATAGAACTGGGAAAAATGGTGGACAGTCGTGCTCGACAAATTTTGGATAAAATTGGTCCTTTGCCAGAAAGTGCGTTGTTGGCAACATTGTGTATCGTTTTGGCGGATGAAATCCAGGGACGACCTGCGCCCGTCGCGACCGAGGCTGATTTGCGCGAGATTTTGGCACGTATTCGTGAAATAAAGCACAAGATTTCCCAGTAAAAAACCGCCTGATGGCGGTTTTTTAGATTGTTCGTTGTTTTGCAGGATTTTTTAAATTATTTTTAATTTCTGTTCCTGTTTTCCAACCTTCCAGAACACAAATTGCTTTCATTACCTTGCCAAACTGTTCGGGGTTCAGGCTGTCTATTTTTGTTCTTATGTCTAATCCGGTCATTTTTTGTAATTGTTTTTTATATTGCTGTGTATCGTTTTCATGTGGTGGTGCGTAACGCATAATTGCCTCTGCAATGCTCAGTTTTTTATATGTATCTGATTTTAATAATTCTTGTAACGCCTTGATTCCTGTTTCTTCGTCAGGGAATATTGCGAAACCTCCTGCGTGACCGATTGCGCCATCCTGGCGTGTCTTTTCTGTGTATCTCAGGTTCCCGGGGTTTGAATTTCGCCATGCGCGTGACCCGCCGCTTCGTGTTATTTTTGTGCTGTCGTCAAAGACATAAACCACATCATATCCTGATGCGTGCCCATATTTTACAGCTGGTGCTTTTTTTGTTTCCGTGTATGTGTTTTTTTTGTTTGGTATCAATGGCTTTGTATCTTTGTCTTCCATATTTGTTGGTGTTGGAATCAGTGCAAGCGCATAAATTAAAAATGGTACAGTTATTCTAAGTTTCATTATTCGTCCTTTGGTTGGTGTATATAAAATATGCACCGGGGTGTAAATGTATTATTTTTATTTGTTTTGATTGGTTCGTCATGTAACAGAAAATCATGACGTACATTCAGACAAATTGACTAATCAAATGCCCCGACTTATCGTTTATAATTCGACAGCCCGCCCCGTTCCCAGGGAACCAAAGTTTGTATATATGTATATATCAATGTATGTAAAAAAGTCAAGGAGTTTGCAAAAAAAAAAAATCCCCTGACGGGGGATTTTTTCTATATTTATTTACCAAATTTTCCACTGCGTGGAAATCCAACCGGCACTGTTCGTCCCTGGGAAGCGCGCTTGCCGCGCCATGGGGCCCAGTTTTCCATCTTGGTTGTGCCGCGTCCTGTTGTCCAACTAAAACCATCCGCTTCGTCAAAGAACATAATGTCCAAAACGTATGTGCGTTCTGCGTTATATTTTTGCAGTATCACACCCTTGCCGCGTGACATCTGTGGCACTTCGTCTGTTTGGAATATCAACAGTTTGTCGTTCGAACCAGACATTGCAATCATGTTCCCTGAAACAGGTACACACATATGTGCTGGATTTTTATCATCAACGTTCATAACCTGTTTTCCATTCTTGGTTTGTGCAATACATGCATCGCCTGGAATAATAAATCCATTTCCATGACGCGAAACAACCAAATATTTTGCATTAACATCCAATACAAACGCACAAACGATTTCTTCGTCTGCACCGATGTCTGCCATCATTCTTACGGATTCACCAAATCCACGCGCAGACGGCAATTCGTTCGCGGACAAAGTGAACATTTTGCCCATTGTTGCGAACAGGTTGATTTTGTCGGTGGACTGTGCATGGAATGCGGTTTGTAATTCGTCGCCTTCTTTAAATTTTAAATCCAGTGCATTCAGGTCCATGTGACCCTTGGCGGCACGAATCCATCCCATCTTGGACAGGATGATTGTTATTGGTTCTTTTTCGATAAATTCTTCGGCGTTTACAACAATTTCTTCGGTTTGTTCTGCCCATGTTGTGCGACGCTTGCCCAGTTTTGTTTTTTTATCATATGTCTTTTTAATGTCGTTAAACCATGCCTTTAATTGTTCGTTTTGGGCTTCATCGCTGGCCAGTAATGCCTGTAATTGTTCTTGTTCCGCGCGCAGTTCCGCGTCTTCGCGTTTGATTTCCATTTCTTCCAATTTACGCAATGAACGCAGGCGTGTGTTCAAAATGGCTTCCACTTGAACCTCGGTCAAATTAAATTCAGACATCAAAACGCCTTTGGCATCATCTTCATTTCTGATGATTTCGATAACACGATCCAAATTTAGATATACGACCAATAATCCACCCAGAATTTCCAATCTGCGCGCTATATTAGCCAGACGCCATTGTGTGCGACGACACAGTACACTTTTTTGATGTGCGACAAATTCACGCAATACGTCGCCGATGGGCATAACACGTGGCGCGCCCTTGGAATCAATAACGTTAAAGTTCATGTTGAAACGCGATTCCAAATCTGTCAGTGCAAACAAGTGTGCCATCATTTTGTCGGCTGGAATATTTCGCGATTTTGGTGTGATAACAATTCGTACATCTGTTGTTGATTCGTCGACGATATCATCAACCAGTGGTAATTTTTTGCCATCAATCAATGTTGCGATTTGTTCGACCAGTTTTGATTTAACAATACCATATGGAATTTCAGAAACTACAACTTGCCATGCGCCACGTTCCAATTCTTCGATTTCCCATCGTGCACGCACGCGGAATGCACCACGCCCTGTGTCATAGTTTTTAACAATTACGTCAAAACTGTCAATCAGTACGCCACCGGTTGGAAAGTCTGGTCCAACCATTTTTTTTATGATTTGCGCAGTTGTTGCATCAGGTTTATCAACAATCAGGTTTAATGCGTCGCAAACTTCGGCTACATTATGTGTTGGGATATTTGTTGCCATACCCACAGCGATTCCCATTCCACCATTTGCCAACAGGTTTGGAAATGCCCCCGGCATAACCATTGGTTCAACCGTTGTGCCGTCAAAGTTCGGCATCATATCAACACTGTTTTCGTCCAGACCTTCCATAATCAGCATGGCTGCATCTGTCATCTTGGATTCAGTGTATCGATATGCCGCCTGGGGGTCGCCGTCAATATTACCAAAGTTTCCCTGACCATCAATCAGCGGATATCGCACAGAAAAATCCTGGGCCAGACGCACCATTGCATCATAAACAGAACTGTCACCATGTGGGTGATAGTGTCCTAATACATCGCCAACCACTGTTGCACATTTTCTGAATGCGGCATTTGGTGCCAGTTTTTGGCGTAACATGGAATACAAAATTCTGCGGTGTACAGGTTTTAAACCGTCGCGAACATCGGGCAGGGCGCGCGATACAATCGTGCTGACCGCATATGACAAATAGCGTTCTGACAGAGCGTCAGATAACTGCTGTGAATCAATATTTTCAATAACTTCCTTACTCATGATGATAAAAATTTAGAACATTTCAAAAAAAATAACAACACAAAAATTCCCCCATTTGGGGGATTTTTTATTCATCGATTGCCAATATAAATATTCCACGTTTGTTTGCCTGGGCAATGACTGCGGGTTTATTCACAACAAAGCAGGTTTTTGTATTAACGACGATTCCGTGCAAGTGCGCATCTGCCACTGCGTTAACTGTATCAACGCCGATTGCAGGGATATCAATTCTTAAATCTTGACCTGGCTTTGTCATTTTTGCGAAAACGCCACTAGATTTCTTTTTATTTGCGCGCATGGCAACAACGCGTTCCAGCATTTTTGCTGTTCCTTCGGCTGCTTCGACTGCGATAACCTGTTTATCAACAACGACAGATGCGCCAATATCTGCAGCGCCGATTGCGTGTGAAACTTCAATCGCGCGTTCTATGTTTTTTTTGTCTGCTGCGCTTGGTTTTGTCTTTGTTTGCACACCGGCGCTCTCGAACGCCAGTTCTGGTGCCAAATCCTGGGCGGCGACAATTTCGAAACCTTGTTTTTCCAGAACGTTATTCAATGCAACAGCCATAGAATCATACCCCCGTTGATGTTTCATTATTTTTATCAGCGTCATAAATGTCCACAAATCTGGTCGCAAATCTGTTAAATTTGGATGTCCCAACGAACCCACGAACACCAGTTTTTTAATTTTACGACGTTTAAATTCACGTATTGCGCGTCCTGCACCGCCCAAGCGTACTGTTAAGTCCGGTTTTAAATCTGGGTTTACAAAATTTTTCAGCCCCACAATAAAAACGTCCCAACCCGCGCGTTGCAACGCATCGCGCGTAAAGAACGGCAAATCCAGTGCGCCGGCAATCAGTGCAATTTTATTATCTGTATTTTTATTCTGCATATTTATATGGTACGCATAAATCAGACTGGAATCAAGTTGCAATTTATGATAAAATTTTTAACAATGAAAATATAATCATGGGTTGAACGAAAATGAAGAAAATATCATATCTTGGGATGGTCTTGGCAGCATTTGGTATTACAAACGCAAATGCCAGTTATGACGATGCAAAATTTATGCGTGAAGTTGGTCGCGGTTTGGATATTCTCAGTGCTGAATCAAATGCGCCTGCAATGGCGCCTGTTGCGCCTGGTGAACTGGGGGCCGAAGTGTACGAGGTTGCAGGCAGTGTATCTGACAACGATACACAAATGTTTATTCCAACTGATATGTATATGCGCATTGGTGCTGGGTTAAACCTGGGGTTTGCAACCGATTATGCGAAATTTGGTGATGTTGAATATGAATCTTCGGGCAGTTATACAACCCAAATCGGTCTGGGATGGAACTTGTCATCATATGTTCGTACGGAAGTGGATTTCCAAAATTCAGTGTTCAAGTTTTCTGATCTGGAAAATCGTGCTGCGACCTATAACACATTTGGTGGAATGTTGTATTTTGATTTTGCACGTCGCTATGTTTTGACTGGTGATGTTACATATCGTCGTACATTTGTGCCATATATTGGTGTTGGTGCCGCTGTTGGTATGTATGAATTTCAGGGCTCTGATGGCGCGAATGGTGTTGTGATTGCGGCGCCACGCGCTGTGTTGGGTATGAATGTTATGCTGACCGACCTGTTTGGTATTGATGTTGCATACCAGTATCAGATGATGATTGGTGACGGTTTTGGTTGGAATGTTCGCAGTGGTGGTGTTGATAACATCAGCAATATTATGGCGTCAATTCGTATGAATTTCTAAAACGGGGGGTATTGTTATGAAAGCTAAGATTTTAACATCGTTACTATTTTTATCGCCATTGGTCGCAAACGCAGCGATGCCATACCGTGTTGAACAGTTAAAAATGCCAGACAATCATGGTGAAGATTTTTCTGATGTAAATCCTTTTTACATTGGTGGTGCATATAATTTTTCCATGTGGCAAAATTATACAGACGAACATGATGTTGCTGTAAACGGTAAAAATTCATCCAGTTTTGAATTTTCGGCCGGTTATCGCATCTATGATACTTTTCGTATCGAAGCAAACTATGTTCGCACTGATTCAAGATGGAATGATTTATCATTCAGTGGTGATACATTTTTCTTAAATATGATTTGGGATGCGCGTATTGATTCAATATACCGTTTATTCCGCAGTCAAATGTTGATTCCGTATGTTGGATTTGGTGCCGGTGCGTCATGGAATCGTGCCGACGATGGTACGCATCTGGATAACAAGATTGCGCCTGTTGCTGCGGCTCTGGCCGGCGTCAGTGTAGAATTTAATTCAATCTTTGCGCTGGACTTTGGGTACAGATATTTTTACATGTTTAATCCTGGAACAGAAAATGTGTCAGATATGAATCCAACTGCACATCAGTTCCGTGCCGGTGCGCGTATCAGTTTTTAATGAGCAAGACTTGTCCTTTTTTCGGAATATGTGGTGGCTGTAAATACGATTTTACAGCCCCTGATTACTATGCACAGAAGGTTTCTGAATTGCGCAATATTTCCACAACAGGTGATGCAATCTTTATTGCACCTGGTCTACGTCGTCGTGCAGATTTTGCGTTTGCGCCTGGTGCGTTTGGTTTTTTTGAACGCGCATCAAAAAATATTGTTTCTGTGCGTAATTGTCCAAATTTAGTGCCTGAAATAAATAATATTTTACCATCTGTTGCATCTATGCCATGGTGTGGGGCAGGGGCGTGTCTGATAACCGCATGCGATAATGGAATTGATATCGCAATAACATCTAATTTATCTTATTTTACACCCGAATTTCGTGATGCAGTAATAAAATTACCTGTAATCCGGGTGTCTTGGAACGAAAAAATAATAAAACAAACTGCTGTGCCAATTGTTAATTTTTCGGGGCATGCCGTTGAATATCCATCTGGCGCATTTCTGCAACCCAGTGTACGTGGCGCAGACGCGTTGCGTGAATTGGTTGTATCGCGTTGCGCTGGGGCCGTGCGCGTCGCTGATTTATTTTGTGGTTTGGGGAATTTTACATTTGCATTAAATGCCGATGGTTTTGATATCGTCGGAACAGGGATGAAGCGTGATTTATTTAAAAAACCACTGACGGTTGGGATGCTGAATAACTATGATTGTGTTGTGATGGATCCACCGCGCGCAGGTGCCATGGCCCAGTGTCATGAACTGGTTCACAGTAATGTTTCGCGCATAATTTATGTATCATGTAATCCGCAAACATTTATGCGTGATATGGAAATTTTAACGCGTGGTGGATATAAAAACACCGAACTGATTCCTGTTGATCAATTTGCGGGTTCGCATCATTGGGAATTGTTCGGTGTATTTGTGCGTGATTAAAGACGTTTGTTTTTTATTGACATCAAAGCTTGATGAATTTCTATCGGTATATTTTTTTTGTTATAGTATCTTCTGATACATTTTTTTGCAAACTTAAAGCATTTTTTGGAATTGTGTGTACCAGAATGTCGTAAAGTTGCGCGGAGCTGGCTTGGAAATAAAACATGCCAGACCCACAATTTTTCACGTGCCCATACACCCATTTTTTTGCAGTATTTTATGTATCTTTCTGTGATTCTCATTGGATCCAGATTTAATTTTTTCTCATTATGAACAGTGTTCATAATTGATTCTTGTCTGCGTCTGTAAACATACAATTCTTCTGTACATTGTGCAATTTTTTTTGCCCAAATACAATATACAGGGAAAAAGAATTCATCTTCATGTCTCAGTCCAACTGGAAACTCTATTTTATTTTTTATTATAATTTCGCGTTTATATATTTTTGCTGGTGCGCACACGTTACAAGAAAACTGAAATTGTTTATTGATATCAAATAAACCATTCTTTTTAATTTTCAGATATTCGTCTTCTTGTTTCTTGTCTGTATCCGATTCATATTTTATTTCCATGCTACACGCAGCGATATCGGCTTTGGTTAGATGTACCAGGCTCATCATCTTTTCGCAAGCGTCCAACTTTAACATATCATCTGAATCACAGAACATTATGTATGGCGCAGTTGCTTTTTTTATCCCGACATTTCTGCTGTATGATAATCCACGATTTTTGCGATTCTTGATAATTTTTATACGTGTATCTTTTTTTGCAAAATTTTCGACAATCTGGCGGGAATTATCTGTTCCGCAATCGTCGACACAAATGATTTCAATGTCTTTTAATGTTTGATTGACCAGTGATTCCATGCATTCGCCAATATACTTTTCGACGTTATAGAAAGGTACAACAATTGAAACCTTAGGCTTGCCATCGACAAGTTGTATTTCTTGTTTTTTGTTCTCTATTGGTTTATTGCCTTTATATTTTTTATATATCGTAAATGCACCAAATAGTTTTATTTTTTTAAACGCTTGCGATTCAACAATATTTATTATTTCAATAAATTTATTTTTATTTAAAACGGCTTTTTCTGCATACAACTTGTAAACGTTAATATCATATTTCTTCATTATTTTCAGGAAGTTCTTATTTGGAATGTATTTTGTAAACAGTCTTTCGTACAGTTGTCCAAAAACCGTGCACAGCGTTTTTTTTGCGTATTTTTTATCTTTGGCTACGTTTATTACTTTGTATACAGATTGTTCCAGGATGTGTTTATCTTCAAATTTTACTTTGGCCAAATTTTTTCCCAGGATATCCAGTACAAACCATATAATAAAGTTGTAGTCTTCCTGGGGCATATTTTGCGTTGTGTTTGCATAGTTCATCATATGATCAACAATCGTAATAATGGAATTTATTTTATTTTTATCCATTGTTGTATTCGCGGAACCAGAACGAATTTCATAGTAATAAGATGTTGGATACGGGCAGAAGGCCAATTCATTACACAAATATGCCGCTTTTATCAGGAATGTTATATCTTCGCCCAGTGCGACGCCCTCCATAAAGCGCAAACTGTGTCTGTCCAAGAAGTCTTTTTTATAAATTGCTGATGTAAAGTCATAGCAAAAACGAATTTTTCGTTGTTTTGCGTATTCGTTGGTTGGTGGGATAAAGCGTCTGCCATTTTCAATAACGGTCAACAATCCTTTGGCCAGTTCTGCCCCTGTTTTAATTGCGTGATTGTATATTTTTTGATAAAAATCAATATCTACATAATCGTCTGCATCGACAAATCCAACATATTCGCCCGTGGCATTGTCAATGCCTGTATTTCGCGCCACTGCGACGCCCATATTTTTTTCTTGGGCAATAACGTGAATGCGTGAATCTGATTCAGCGCGCGATTTCAGTATTTCAAGTGTATTATCCGTAGATTTATCATCAATACAAATAATTTCGATATCTTCTAATAATTGTTTTTGCAAACTGTTCAGACAACGTTCAATATACTTTTCCACATTAAAACACGGAACTATAACGGATACTTTTGGCATGACCTTTCCTATATGTTTATTTATCATATGGGTATCCTAGGAAAAAGAAGTTTGATTTGCAAATAAAAAATCCCCCGTTCGGGGGATTTTTTATTATTTTGCTTCGTCTTCTGGAACGACAGAAACCGTTCTGCGGTCGCCGTTACCTTTCTTAAACTTAACAATGCCAGCAATCTTTGCAAAGATTGTGTGGTCTTTACCCATACCAACATTCAAACCTGGGTGTACAGATGTACCACGCTGACGAATGATAATGTTGCCTGGGATTACGCGTGAACCACCAGATTTTTTTACGCCTAATCTGCGTCCTGCAGAATCGCGTCCGTTCATTGACGCCGAACCAGCTTTCTTATGTGCCATAGTTCTGACTCCTTACGCTTTGATTTCTTTGATTTTCAAAACAGTGATGAACTGACGATGGCCTGCTGTGCGGCGATAGTTCTGACGGCGTTTTTTCTTGAACACCAGAATCTTGTCAGCACGTTTCTGTTCAACAACTTCTGCAACAATTTTGGCGCCTTCTACGAATGGTGTACCAACTTTGTCGCCGACCATTAAAACCTGGTCGAATTCAATAGTACCTTCGGCATTCAGTTTTTCAACCTTGATGATATCGCCTTGTGCAACGCGATACTGTTTGCCACCGGTTTGAAAGATTGCAAAATCGCTCATTTTCTTTCTCTTGTTTTTTTGTTTGTTTATTGTTATTTTACGCCATTTGGCGAAAAGTTTATGCAAATTTTATGTTTTTTTATATAAAAGTCAAGTGTTTTGTAGAAAAAATTGTGCAAGAGATGTGTTTTTTACATAATTTTAATTTTTTTTACATAAAAAACACCCCAAACGGGGCGTTTTAAATCTCTGTAATTCACAGTGTTGGATTATTAGTGTGAAACTTTCGCTTCTGTCATGACAACATGCTTGCGCAGTTTTTTGTCATATTTGCGGAATTTCATTTTACCCTGAGTGTTTTCAGATTTTGTATTTTTTGTTGTGATATAGAAGACACCAGTTTCGTTATTTCTCAACTGTACAACTT
>JAEIGA010001969.1_pt1 | contig 32763 bp, 34 predicted proteins | sample 9270691 | NCBI WGS metagenome assembly JAEIGA01 (sample SAMN17057246, study PRJNA624740) | gut metagenome | biome: biome; isolation source: fecal sample | host: Bos grunniens | place: China: Xizang | collected 2019 | reverse complement strand
TATTAATTCCATCTTTAAATGAAGATTTTTTATTTAATAAAATTTTGGCATCTTTATTTAATTCTGACCACTCTTTATTCATTGCAACTCACCTACAAATTCTAATTTATCTTACAATAATATTATACACTAAAACTTATTATATTTCTACCATTATCTCTTATTGGTTCGAATCCCATCAAAACTAAAGGTTCGAATCCCCACGAAACTTGGTTCGAGTCCGTGGTCAGTCTCACCTATTGTTTAAATCTAAATGTTTCATTAATAGGTAAAAAAATAGGATATTCTAGCCATATTTGGCTAAAACACCCTATAAAAATAAAAAATAGATCCTCTTTTCAGAAGACCTACAGATTTCAAAAAATGTGTCATTACATCACAAAATTCGCTTTTTGCTATTATACAAACATAATTTCATTAATTAGTTCTTTTCCATAAATTCGACAGAGACAAATCCATTAGTTTCAATTCATTTAAAGAAATATTCTTAAAAATAAATATCCAATTATATGATTCTTCAGTAAAACCAGCAAATTCAACAATTTTAGCTGCACATAAAAAACCATGTGATTTTTCATCTATAAATTTCATTTCTTTTAATTCTTTATTAATTAGTTTAGCAATAAAAAATTTACTAGCACATCTAGTTTCCTTATCTCTATAAAAACCTAGAACAAAATAACTATTTAATTCGCTATCATATTCTACCTTATTTATTACTAAATAATCTTCATTAGCAAACAATCTTTCTTCAAGGGAAAAATCACTTATATTATAAATTGACAAGGCAGTTTTAGTGGTTGATTCATGGCGCTCTATATTAAATAAATATTTACCATCTGGAGAAAAAATAAAGTTATCATCTTGTGATCCATCAATCTTTGAAAATCTAAATTTTTTAATCAGTTCTAAACTCTCAAGAGAATAAATTGCCATACGGCCTGATGAACTTTTTACTACTAGTAAATCTTCATTTGGAGACACACACCCCATATAGCCATAATCCAAATCTTTAAATTTTTTAATTTCATTGCCATTTTTATCAAAAACATATACTGTTTTACTAGTTAAGTATAAATTATATTTATTTGTTTTTATATGAGTCCAATATTTTTTAATCATTCAAAATTACTCCTATAATATCAATAGTATTTTTCTCACTTATATTATACCACAATCTCACCTATATTTCCACCATAATCTCTTATAGGTTCGAGTCCCATTAAACGTTAATATTCGAATCCCGTAAGTTAATGGTTCGAATCCATGGTTAGTCTCCTTAGGTATGTACAACAAAAAGTGTCGTGTTTGCATAAAAAAAGAAGGTATTCTAACCATTTATGGCTAAAATACCCTATAAAAATGAAAAATAGATCCTCTTTTCAGAAGACCTACAGATTTCAAAAAATGGTGCGGTAAGCCGGATTTGAACCGGCATGCCCATACGGGCACTACCCCCTCAAAGTAGCGCGTCTACCAGTTTCGCCATCACCGCATTTCATTTATTATATCATTTTATAACATTTTTTTCAAATAAAATACGAATCATACTTCATATACTAAAGTGGGTGAATATTGATGCATAACCAAAATGAGTTTTCAAATTTTTCTAAGTGGTTGTCATCACTTAGTGCAAACGAGTTTACACTAACTGCCATGTTTACTGGTTTTATAATAACACAAGGATTAAATTATCAAGAACAAAATTCAATTGGTAACTGGTTTGAATGTGTTGGACAAATCATCTTAACTATTAGTGCTCAAAATCAATTGTTATCACCAAGTGATCCTACTATTATGAACAAAATTAATGAATTACAAAATGAAATTAATGAGTTAAAAAATAAATGTAATAAAGAGCTTTAAGTTAATACTTAAAGCTCTTCTTTTCTTCCATTTTAATACTTTTTTCTTTTAATGTTTCACGTTTATCAAAAAGTTTTTTACCCTTACATACTCCTAAATCTATTTTACATAAACCTTGTTCTAAGTAAACAGATAACGGAATTAATGTGTAACCATCACGTTGTACATATGATTGTAGTTTATAAATTTCTTTTTTGTGAAGTAACAATACTTTATCACGATCAGGATCATGATTAAATAAATTACCTTTTTCATATTTAGAAATATGCATATTCATAATAATCATATGTCCTTTAATTACTTGACAATATGAATCATTAATATTTACTTTACCTTGACGAATCGATTTTATTTCTGTACCATGTAATACTATTCCACATTGGTAAATATCTTCAATAAAATATTCATGATGGGCTTTTTTATTTTGACAAATTATTTTTCTATTACTCAAAATCAACACCACCTAACAATTTAAAGTCAACTGTACCTCGATCTTTCGAAGCTCCAAGAACTCGAACGACAACTGGTTTACCAATTTTATATACATCGACACTTGATTTATACCAAAAACCTTTTTCTTCATTATATTCAAATCCATCATCATACAAGTCATCAGCCATTACTAAACCTTCAACACTGTTTGGAAGTTGAACATAGAATCCCCATTTTTGGACACCAGATACAATACCTTCATATACATGACCAATTTTATTTAACATATACTCGGCTTTTTTCATATCAAGTACATCACGTTCTAATCTTTCGATAACTTTTTCTTGGTTACTGTTTTGAAGTGAAATATCTTTTAAATAAACTTCTAAATCTATACCTCGATAATTTGTTCCATTTAGTAAATAATCTTTAATAAGTCTATGTACTACTAAATCGGAATATCTTCTAATTGGTGATGTAAAGTGTGTATAGTTTTTACTTGCAAGACCAAAATGTCCAAGATTAATTTCTGAATATCTAGCTTTAGCCATTGATCTTAAAATTAAATGATTAAAGATAACTTTTGTTTCTTCGGTTGTTGGTTTTTCTAAGATTTGTTGAATAAATAAAGGATGAATGTTGTTTTGTTTTTTTGGAATATTAATTCCTAAAGTTTTTGCAATATCAACAAGTTCTTGATACTTTTCAGCTTTTGGTTCTTCGTGTACACGGTAAACAAATGGTAAGTCTAAATAACTTATTCTTTCGGTAACCGTTTCATTACAACAAATCATAAACTCTTCAATAAGTTTTTCACTTATTCCTCTGTTAACCGGAACAATATCAATTGGATAACCAGATTTATCTAGAATAATTTTCGCTTCTTTTGTTTCAAAATCAAGTGATCCTCTTTGTTTTCTAGTCTTTTCTAAAATTAATGCTAAATCTTTTGCATCATTTAAAAAAGATAATTCTTCAGGTACATTATTATTTTCAAACATTTGATTAACGGCATTATAAGTTAATCGATGTTTACTATTAATTACTGTTTCAAAAATTTCACTATCAATTACTTTACCATTTTCAATAATCATTTCACATGCTAAAGCATATCGATCTACATTCGGTTTTAATGAACATAAATCATCCGAAAGTCTAAATGGCAACATCGGAACAACACGATCAGGCAAATAACAACTACTTGTTCTAAGACTTGCATCTAAATCAATTGGTGAATTGTAAGTAACATAATGTGATACATCGGCAATATAAACACCTAACATATACTTATTGTCTGAAAGTTTTTTGACAGATATTGCATCGTCAAAGTCTTTAGCATCATCACCATCAATTGTTACAATCATTTCATTAGTTCTATCAAGTCGATTTTCTTTATTAACAACACTAGTAAAGTTTTCTGCTTGATTTTTAGTTTCTTCACTAAATTGCGTACTAATACCAGCATTTTCAATCATCATGGAAATATCCATACCAACTTGATTTTTATCACCTAAGACTTTATCAACTTTAGCTTTAAGTAAGAAACCATTACCATAATCAATGATTGTTGCTTTAACTACTTCATTAACTTTCGCATTCTTCAAATGCTTTTGATTAATTACAATTGTTAAATAACTATATTTACCTTTTATTTGTAAACAGTAACCACTCTTTCTTTTTTTAATAACACCAATAAAGTCTTTGAAACGTCTTTCAATAATATCAACAACAACACCTTCAGGTCCTCTTGTTGAATTTTTAGTAAACTGTACATAAACAGTATCGCCATCCATAGCGTTTAAAGTATCACGTTTACCAACATAAATATCTTTCTCAAAACCTTCAACTTTTACAAAGCCCATTCCTATTTCTTTTACATTAATTACACCAATGTAAATATGAAAATAGCTAAGCAGTGCATAATGGCCAACACTATCATGAATTATTAAATGTTCACGATCAAGTTCATTTAAACATTTCATAACATTAGTTAAATTGTCACTACCAATTTGTTCCATAATTTGTCGGGGAACTAAAGCTTTATAACCAGGTTTTGACATAAGTTCTAAAATCTGTTCTTTCATTTTTACACCTCCTTGTAATTTTTTTAAAAGAAAAAGGCCTTAAAGGCCTTTATATTTTTATAACAATGTTCTATCAATAATCATTAAAACTAATGAAGCAACAAAGAAAAGAATAGCAAGAACCATTGTTACACGGTTAATAGTTTTTTCTAATCCACGTTGTTTAACTTTAGCACTTTCAGATTTTTCACCAGAAAAAGCACGCATTGCATCTTCTTTTGGATTTTGTAATACTATGATTAAGATTAATAGAATTGATACTGCTAATAAAATATAATCTAAGAAATACATAATAGCCTCCTTGGTTATTTAATTAATACTTATAACGCATTTATTATACCACAACTTGCAATAAATAACAAGAGTATTAATAATTTTATTTTTGAATAATTTCTATTATTTCGCCAATATACATATGATGTCGGATATTTTTATCAATATTTTGATAAAATTCAACAGGTACAAAATCTGTAAAATCTTCATCATTTAAGCGTGTTTGGAACATTTTTCGACAAACAATTGTCATTTTAGCTTCTTGATACGTTACAGTATTATGTACGTATTCAGGATGAAAACCTGTTTTTTGATCTTTATCAATATCTTTACCACTTAAAGATCCATAAACTTTTAATTGTTCCATATACTCATCATCATAAAAGCTAATTGTAAATTCATCAGCTTTTTCGATAAACTCATATGTATAACGATCTTCTCTAATAAAAACAATCGCTACATTCTTACGCCAAAGAACACCAAGTGTTCCCCAACCAATAACCATTGAATTATGTTTATCTTTAACTTTCGCAGTTACTAAGGCCCAATTTCTAAATGTATCAAATGGATTAACAGTTAACATTTTGATACACCTCTTCTATTATTTTGCCACCTTTTACAGTTTTTATGAATACAAATCCTTCATCAAGTGTTGGTTTTACAACTCTTTTTCCATATGATTCAACAACTTCCGGTGGTAAATATCTTTCACCAGGCATTTGATTTCTTTTAATAACTCTTTTTTGACATACCTTCCAAGAAGTATCAAAGAAATATACGCCAACGATTGCTTTAACATTATGTTTTTCAACTTCTGTTATAATTCTATTTCTAACTTTAGGTGTGATATTTGTTGCATCATAAATAATGTCAATATTATTTTTTAAAGCTTCACTTAATAATCGATATACTTCGGGCCAAATCAAATCTTCACTCCAATCAGGATGAAGATTACGAAGTTCATCAGTTGATAAAACATCACAATTCAATTGTTTTTTTAATTTCTTAGAATAACTTGATTTTCCACTTCCAGTTATTCCAGCTAACATATAAATCATATTCCACCTCAGACTAATAAGTCTTCTATATTAAATACTTTCGTTGCAAGTTCAGATATAAATGATCTTTCATGTGATACAAATATTACTGTACCTGGATATTTTTTTAAACATTCTAATAGTGATTCTTTTGCAGCTTTATCTAAATGGTTGGTTGGTTCGTCTAAAATTAATACATTAGCTCTTTTTAACATCATTAAAGCAAGTTTTAATTTTGATTGTTCTCCCCCACTTAAAGTTTTAATTGGCTGCATTGTTTGAGTACCAGTAAGCGCAACTTTAGCAAGTTCACTTCTGATCCATTTAGCATCTTTTTCAGGATATTCATTTGATACCATTTCAAATGGTGTTAATGTATCATCTTTCCACTCATGTTCTTGTGAAAAGTAAGCAAATTTAGCATCATCAACAAATTTATACCACCCCTTAATAGGATGTAGTTCTCCAATCAATGTTTTTAACAGTGTTGTTTTACCGATACCATTAAAACCTGTAATTGCTAATTTCTCACCACTTTTGATTTGAAAATTCATTTCAGGTAATAATGAAAAATAATAACCAATTTCCAAATCTTTTACTTCTAAAAACTTATGTGATGAAATAGATTGATAATTAAAAGTTAAGTAAAGTCTTTTATTTGTGACTGTTACTTTATCTAGAGTTTCCATCTTATCAAGTTTCTTTTGTCTACTTTGAGCAAGTTTAGCAGTCGATGCTCTTGTTCTGTTTTTATCAATATACTCTTGTAAGTTTTTTCTTTCGCGGATATTTTCTTTTAATTGTTTATCATAATTTTCTAAAGCAAATTGTTTCTTTACTTCAAACTGTTGATAATTACCACGATATTTAGTTATTTTAGCAAATTCTATATCTAAAATTGAAGTCGCAACTTCATTTAAAAACTCTTGGTTATGTGATACCATCAAAACAGTACCTTTATATTCTTTTAAATACTTAACTAACCAATCGACATGACTTGTATCTAAAAAGTTTGTTGGTTCGTCAAGTACTAAAAGGTTAGGTTGTTCTAAAAGAAGTTTAGCAAGTATTACTTTAATTTTTTGTCCACCACTTAGTTTACCCATTAATGAGTCCATACCATAGTTAGTAATTCCAAGCCCTTTTGCAATACGCATAATCTTAGAATCATTAGCATAATAATCACCCATCTCTAAACGTTCATGTAGAAGAGATAAAATATTAACAAGTCGTTCTAATTCATCGCCATTAGTAGTATTATTAATTCTTTTTTCAACATCTTCAGCTTCTTTAGATACTTTGTTAAGTTCATCAAATGCTTTGTTTAAATAATCTTTAATTGATATGTTTTTATCAATTCGTAAATATTGGTCTAAAAAACCAACTTTAATCTTTTTATCAAATGTAATTGTTCCACTATCTGGAATAATATCACCATTTAAAATATTAATTAATGTTGTTTTTCCTGTTCCATTAGAACCTACAATACCAATTTTTTCTCCACGATTGACGGAAAAAGATGCTTTATCATAAAGTACTTTTTTGTCATATGTCATTGATAGGTTTTCAACTTTTAAAAACATCTTCTTCACTTCCTTTCATTATATGAATTATATCATAAATTGACAAAATTTAAAAGTAATTTATTATTTTAATCAAAACAAAAAAGTTGGGATAATCCCAACTTTTAGAAATTTACTTTTTAAGTACTACTTGAACAGTTTTAACCGAATTACTTGAGCGATCGTAATATTCAATAATAACTGTTTCACCAACTTTAAACCCATCAACTAATGAGTTTAATTTAGAATTAATAATGTGCGTTCTAGTTGCTTTAACACCGTTTATTGATAAAACAATATCGTGAGCAGTAATTGGCGTACTTGCAATTGTCGAACCTTTTGTTACATCACCAACATAAATACCATATGGTGCCTCACCATTATAAATATCAGGAATATCTTTGATATCATCTGAAGATTCGATTTGAGCACTACTTAAAGCACGAATTTCATACCCTAGAATTCCTAGTTTTGGTCTAACAATCTCAATACCTTTTTCTAAGTAATCAACAACAATTGTTTTTGCAACATTAGATGGAATAGCAAAACCCATATTATCAATTGAATCATCAACTAATTTTAAAGTATTAATACCAACTAATTTACCATCTAATGTGAATAGTCCACCACCACTATTACCTGGGTTGATTGCAACATCGTGTTGAATATATTCAGCTGAAAAGTCAACTGTATCATCACCATCAGTATCAGTAGAAACATAACGTTCAGGACCACTTACAACGCCAAATGTTACAGAGCCATAATATTCATATCCATCAGGATTACCAACTGCAATAACCATTTGACCTTTTTTTAGATTATTGCTATCAGCAATTTCAACTGGACTAATATATTTAGAATGTTGGAAAGTTAGTAATGCAATATCAACTTTTGAATCATAACCGATTAAGTTTGCTGATACTTCTGCATCAATGTCGCCTAAATAAACATATAAATTTAATTTACTATATTCTGTATGAGCTGGATCTAGTGTTACAACGTGGCGATTTGTAATTACATAATAAAGGTAATTTACAACTTTACCAGAGTCATTTTTGATTTCTTCACGTTTATAAATAACACCACTACCGATTGAATAATTAACTTCAACATTTTTTCCAGCATATTTTGTAACTGCTTTAGATGTTACACCAATTACCGCATCTTCAACTTTATCAGCAGCAACTTGTACAGCTTGATCTAAGTCTTCAACAGTAATCTTATCATATTCAACAACATTATTTGTTATTTCATTATTTACAATATTATTTCCATTATTAGTATTATTGTTAGCTGGCTTTTCAAAATTAAACATTAATAAAAAGATACCACCAATTATTAAAGTAATCGGAATTAAAGCCAGTATTGGATTAGTTCTTCTTTCTTTATACATCATGTTCTCCTAAAATAAAAAAAATACAAGACACCCTTAAGAAAAGTTAGTTTTACTTTTGGAATAGAGGGAATGATTAGGGCGTCTTGTAGCATCTTCACCATGATGCAGTCTTATTATATCATTCCAACTTGAAATTAATATGAAATATTTATGATAACTAAATGACATTATTTATCACAAATCGGGATTTTTACCCAAAATTCGCTACCGCTTGATACTTCGCTATTAACTCCATACTCAAATCCATGTTTATCTAAAATACTACGTACAATCGCAAGTCCTAGTCCCGAACCTACTGATGCGCGTTTGTGTGTTTTTGCTTTATAATATCGATACCAGATATTATCGATTTCATCAGCTGGTATACCAATACCATGATCAATTACTGAGATAGTAACAAACTTATCTTTAACTACTTGTCTTACTATTACTTGTTTATCTTCACCTACATAATTAATCGCATTACTTAAAAAGTTATAAATTACTTTTGTTAATTGTTCACTATCAGCTTTAATATAAATATCTTGATCATATTCAAAATCAATCTTAATATCTAGATTTTCAATTAATTTTTCTTGTCTATAAACAATTTCTTTAATACTACCAGTTATATTATATGCTTCTAGTTCTAATTCTATTGCATTTGTTTCAATTTTTGTAAGTGATAAAATATCATTAACAAGTCCAGTTAATCTTTTACCCTCATCAATAATTATTTGTAAATTTTCTTCTGTTCGTTCCTCAGGATAATCTTTTAACATTTCACCATATCCTGTAATTAATGTTAGTGGTGTTCTTAAGTCGTGTGAAACATTTGCCATCAACTCTTTTTGATACAAATCAAGTTTACTAAGCTCAAGTGATGCATAGTTTAAGGCATTTGATAAGTCATTAACTTCTTCATATCCATAACCACTAAACTCTGTTTGATATCTTCCTTTAGCAAATTCTCTTGCTGATTTAGTAAGTGAAGTAATTGGTTTAACAATTTTATTACAAATTATAGCTGCAAACAATACAGCAAGTATTACTATTAGTCCTGATATTACAATAAACTGATTACTTAATACTTTTATTGTTGATTCAAATGGAACAAGCTTTGAATCAATTACAATCATTATAACTAAATCATCTGATAAAGTAACAAATTTACCAATAGAATATTCATTTTCTTGATTTGTTGGTTTGAATACAAAACCTTTTTCATTAACATAAGTTTTCCAGTAATTTAGAAATCTTTCACTATCAATTTGATCACCCGTTGATGAAAACCAAGAATGAAGTAATTTATCAGTTTTATCGTTATAAAATATCCACCCATCACATTCTTTACGTTCTAAATAGTTTTGTAGTTCTGTATACAAATCATAACTCATTGTTTCGTTAACATTTGCTTGTTGAACAATTTCGGTAAAATATCCGACTGATTCTTCCGCGTTATCAATCTTAATATGTTTAAAAAAGAAATTAATCATAATAACTTGAAAGAACCAAAAAACTAAATAGATAATTATTGAAAATAATATAAAATATAATATTACTTTCCACTTTAAATTAATCTTTCTATCTTTCAAAGCGATAACCTACACCACGAAGTGTTATGATACAATGACCATATTCACCTAGTTTTTTTCTCAAAAGTTTCATGTGTGTATCAAGTGTTCTATCATCACCAAAAAAATCATAACCCCAAATTTGTGATAGCAATTGTTCTCTTGTAACTACACGATTTTCATTATTAATTAAATACATTAAAATATTGTATTCTTTTGGTGTCATATCAACTCTTTGATTGTTAATACTAACTATTCTTGCATTATCATCAATTTTTAAAGTTTTATATTGCCATAACGTTGAATTGGCTTTTTTACTTTTAGCATTATATCTTGCAAGAATTGCTCCAACACGCATCAATAATTCTTTTGGTGAAAATGGTTTTACAACATAATCGTCAATCCCTAAATCGAATCCATGTAAACGGTCGTACTCTTCACCTCGAGCTGATAAAACTATTGTAGGAATGTCATATTTTTTACGAATTTCTTTAATTGCTGAAAATCCATCAAGTTCTGGCATCATAACATCCATTATAATAATATCATATTGTTTGTTTTCAACTTTTTCGATTGCTTCCATACCATTAGTAGCTTCATCAACTTCGTAGTTTTCAAATTTAGCGTATTTTTTTATTAAATCACGAATATTGACTTCATCATCAACAATTAATATACTACTCATATGTTCCTCCAATTTTATTATATTACTTTATATTATTATATCATAAATTTGTCATTTTGTAATAAAATAATACTCTTTTATATTATTTGTCAAAATAAGAAAAAAATGATATAATTAATTAACGAGGTGAGTAATATGAAACCACTAGCATATTCGATGAGGCCAACACATTATGATTATATTGTTGGTCAAGATCATTTAGTTGGTCCTAATGGAATTTTACGAAAAATGCTTAATAACAACCACTTGTTCTCTTTTATTCTATATGGAGAACCTGGATGTGGAAAAACTACAATTGCTGAGGCGACTTGTGCAATGAGTAAAATTCCATGTCACAGATTTAATGCCTCAACTGATAATAAAGAAGCATTAAAAAGTATTGTGAGCGATGCAAGATTTAATGACCGTACAATCATTGTTGTTGATGAAATTCATCGTATGAAAAAAGATATTCAAGATTTCTTATTACCATATGTTGAAAACGGAACATTAACAATGATTGGTTTAACAACTGTTAACCCATACCATGCTGTAAATCCAGCTATTAGATCACGTTGTCATATTTATAAATTAAATAACTTACAACGCACTGATTTAGAAACAATTTTAAAACGTGCTTGTCTTGAATTAAAAATTAATATTAGTGACGCTAATGTAATTGATTATATTATTGATTGTTCAGGTTTTGAAATTAGATCACTAATTAATAATATTGAAACTTTAGCCTTTATTTCTGATAGTGAAATAACTTTAGAAAATGCTAAACTAGCTTTACAAAAAGCTAATATTAACTTTGATAAAAACCAAGATAATTATTATGATACTTTAAGTGGCTTACATAAATCAATTAGAGGTAGCGATGTCGATGCTGCACTACATTATCTTGCAAAATTAATTCTTGCAGATGACTTACAAAGTTTATGTCGAAGACTTCTTTGCATTGCTTATGAAGATATCGGTCTTGCTAATCCAACAATTGGTCCACGTGTTAAAGCGGCGTGCGATGCTGCAAGAGAACTTGGTAATCCTGAATGCCGACTTCCACTTTCAGTTATTGTTATAGAAATGGCTCTTTCACCAAAATCAAATTCTGCCTATCTTGCGCTTGCTAAAGCAATTGAAGATGTTGAAAGCGGACGATCAGGACCACTTCCACTTCATCTTAAGAACTTACCATCTTTTTCAAAAGATCAAGTTCCATATAAATACCCTCATGATTATCCATACGCTTGGGTCGACCAACAATATTTACCGGATAATTTAGTTGGTAGAAAATATTATATTCCTAAAGAATCATCAAAAGTAGAAATTGGTCTAAAAGAAAGATATTTATTTATCGAAAAACTTAAACAAAATAATTAAAGTACAAACTTATAAAGTTTGTACTTTTTTATATTCGGTCTTTAAATTTTTCAAATTCATCCATTTCAATACAAGTGTAACTTACTCTTTCAATAATATCTTTATCAATATAAAAAGCTTCATTAATTCTTATATTATTAGAAATTTCTAAATTTATTGAATTCTTAAAATACATAATCTTTGTAAGATAATTTTGAATCATTTGCGGCATTGAGTTTTTATCAGTTGTTCTTACAATAAAAAAGAAACCAATTTTTGTTCCTAATTGAAGTAAAAAAGTTATTTTTTCTAAATCTTCTTTATTATTTACTAACTCTTTAATATTATCAATAATAATTAAGTTTCTTTTCATTATTAGTTTCTTTTCTACTTTATTATTATATTCAAAAATATTCGAACATTGTTCATTATTTAACTTGTTTAATACTTCATTAGCATAATCAATCAAACTTGATAAATTAGCATTCGTTAAATACTTGATTTGAAATAATCTTTTAGGATTTTTAATATAAGTCATTAATATAAAAGCATTGATAAAATTATTAGAGTAATTGTTACTATCTTCCAAAACTAAGCCAATTTCATCATTTAAATCAAAATTAATAAATTCATTAAGCGATGTTATTGCAAGTGGATATTTAAAATTATTTTTATATTCACCAATATTTTCAAGACCTGTTCTAATATCATAAATACTATCATAATTATTATTAACCTCAATAATAGTTTTCTTTGTTTTTACTTCTTTTTTTAACATAATTGGTTGATCTAAATCTTTTGATAATATACTACTTAATTTACTTAGTTCAATATATTGAATTGAATCAATTATAAATGTACAAACATTATAACCAACAGTAACAATGACATCATTATAAAATACATTCATTTGATTTAAAATACTACAAATTTTCTCTTTAATTGCTTTTGCGTTATTTTGTTCTAAACCTTCAAATTTAATTCCTTCGCTTTCTTTAAGATCGTTAATAGTAATTCCTTTAGTTTTTTTATTGTTTTTAGGTATGACGATGTCATATTTAAAACTTTTGAATTTCTTTTTTACAAAATTATAAATCTTCTTACCAAACTTACCAAAAATAGATAAAAAGTCTTTAATTGTTTTTTCTGTAAAAAAGACAATTCCAACAAATTCAAAGACTAATATCATAAAGATTGTACCTATTGATGAAAATAACGAATAGAAAATATAAAAAAATGTTGAACCTAATATTCCACCACCAACAACCATTCCATCGTAATAGTTTTTAAAATAATCTAAATATAAGCCAATAGTTTTTCGGTAATATCCTCCCGATTCTTCAAGATCAAAACTAGCAATGTATTTGTGCATCGGAAAATGAGAAAGCATCATAACACCAAGTAAAATTAAAAAAATACCAATGATTCTTAGTGCCTTGAAATTCATTGGTTTATGATATATTAAACAACGAAGCCCATAACAAAAAATAGCAAGCAAAAATAAAAAGTACCAATCACCAAATAATATTTTAAAAACGAGCATGATGTAAAAACCAACAAGACCAAGTCTTGCAAAGGCTAGTACTGGAATAATTAAAGATAAGATACCTACAATTTCATAATAAAAAGTTAAATCTTTTGATTCTTGTTCAAATTTCAAATGCTTTTCTTTTGCCATAATATCACCCGGAATATTATAACAAAACTGTAATATGAAAATTATCAGTTTTTGACAACAAAAAAAAGACTGCTTTTCGCAGTCCAAAATACCAATAGGTTTTTATTATTTCTTACTTTTTTCTTTGTGAATTGTAGCTTTCTTACAACGTGGGCAATACTTTTTATGTTCTAAACGATCAGGAGTATTACGTTTGTTTTTTTCAGTAAGATAGTTTTCTTCGCCACATTCTGTACATTTTAATAAGACATTGATACGCATATTTATGTGTCCTCCTAGATAAATCGTATATATTATACTACAAAATACACTTTTATGCAAGCAATTAATTCAATTACTTTTCATTTTTTTCAAATTATTTTAAAATGTACATTTCTTATATCCAAAGTATGATTGATTATCAAAGATTTTTATAAAATTAGAACTAATATTTAATATTTTTTAAATCAATAACAATTGGTAAAACAGTTGGATTCTTTTTAGTTAAACGATAAATTAAACGTTTAATATCATTTTCAATAGCAGTTTCAAATTCATCCATTGTTTTACGTTTTGCAAAACTTGCTGTAACAACTTTTATAACATTAGCTTTAATTAATTCTATTCCTTCTTCACCAACTTTAGTATTTACAAATCCTTTTGTAATAATATTTGGTTCTTTAACAATTTTTTGATTTTTAGTATCGACATAAGTTAAAATATGAACAATACCATCAGTAGCTAAAGTATTACGTTGTTCAACAATTTCTTTATCTACATTACCTGTTAAGTTTCCATCAACATATAATGTTCCGTTATTGATTTTTTCATAACCTGTAAATTCACCATTTTCAAATACAGCAACGTTACCATCAGCGATGTCGATAATATTATCATCATAACCAATTTCTTTTAATACGTTAACATGTTTAATTAAATGACGGTCTTCACCTTTAATTGGAATTGCATATTTAGGATTAGTAATCGAATATAGTTGAACAATATCATCAGCAGTAGCATGTGATGAACGTAAGTTCTTCTTTTCAATTGAGAAGAATTTATGATCTTTAATATATAGTTTATCTAAAACATGTAATACATATTTTTTAGTAGCCGTAACCGGATCTGATAAACCAACAATTAAATCATTATCTTTAAATTCAATTGTTTTGTATTTGCCATCTAAAATTCTTTCAACAATATTATATGGTTCATTATTAGTACCAACAATTAAAATAACTAAATTTTCATTTTCACATTCACCAAGTTTAACAAGATGATTACGAGGAATTTCTAAATAGTTTGTTTTAACCGCCATATTTACGATTTGTTCACCTTTTCTTCCGATAATCGCAATCTTCTTACCAAAGTTAGTTGCAGCTGTGACAATCTTTTGAATACGGCTTAAATCTGTTGAATAACAAACAACAAACATATTACCTTTTGTTTTATATAAAGCGTTATTAATTTCATTATCAAAAACTAAATCATTACTAGCTCTTATTGTGTCAGTTATACCGATACTTTCACTCATTACAGCTAGTACTTTTTTATTATTTAGTTCTAATAAACGGTTATAAGATATTTTATATTTCTTACTTAAGCTTTTAGCAAAGTTAAAGTCTTGAGCATAAACAATTGCACCATCTTCAGTATAAAGTACAATACCTGCAGATTCTGGAATTGAATGGTTTACATTATAGAATACAACACTAACATTACCAAACGTTAATTCTTTGGTGTCGTTAATTCGATATAATCGATACTTTTTAACATCCATTCCATTTAATTCTAAAAGTTCTTCAATTAAACTGATTGTAAAATGTGTTCCAAATACTTTAACATTAATTGCTTTTAATAAATAAGGGATTGCACCAATATGGTCTTCATGACCATGTGATACGAAGATCCCAACAACACGGTTTTTATTTTCGATTAAGTAATCAATATTAGGAATTGCAGCATCAATTCCGTATAAGTCAATTTCTGGATATATTAGGCCAGCATCAAGAATAAATATTTGTTCATCAACTTCAACAACATATAAGTTCTTGCCGTTTTCTTGCATCCCACCTAATGCTTCTATTTTTATTTTACTCATTTTTATATTTTCCTTACTATTAAAGTTATTACTATTTTACCAAAAAAATGAAAATTTGGCAATTAAATTAATTGCCATTTTCATCTTGATTCACCTTTTTTTCACTTCGATAAGGTAACCTAATAAATTGTTTAATTAAATTTTTTATATTTAAAGGAATTAATGGACTAAAATAAGGCATCTTAAAACTTTTTAGTGTTGTTAAATAAACGATAAAAATTATTAATGCAATTACTAAACCAATGATCCCAAAAAAGAAACTAATTAGAATCATTATTAATTTGACAATCTTATTAGCAAGAGCAAGTTCATAACTTGGTGTAATGTATGAACCGATTGCTGAGAGTGCTCCAAGTAATACTATTACTTGACTTACTAATCCTAAATCAACTGCAACTCCACCTAGTACAATACCTACAATTAATCCCATTGATTGTGATAATGAATTTGGTGTATGAATTGATGCCATCCGAACCATTTCGATGGTTATTTCACCAATTAATACTTGAAATAAAATTACAGCTCTTGAATAATCAAGTGTTAATACATTACTAAAAATATTATTTTGAACATTCATTTTATTTACAAAACATAACCAAATAGGAACAAGTAAAAAAGAAACTATAATTCCTAATAATCTTAATATTTTTAAATATGTTCCTGAAAGTGGCGTTTGTCGATATTCTTCTGGTGCTTGTAAGTGATCAAAGAATGTTGTCGGAGCAAGCATTACCGAAGGTGATGTATCAACAAATATTCCAAATTGACCTTGATATAAATGAGCAACTAATGTATCTGGCCGCTCAGTATATCTTACTGTTGGATATAATGAATAAGGTCTTGTTGTCAATAATTCTTCTAATGCTTTATCAGTCATTGTTAATTCTTCAACATTAATATTATTAAGTCTATTCAAACAAGTATCTAGTGCTTTTTTATTTACTTTTTCTTTTAAATAAACAACGCTTATTAAAGTTTTACTGTAAGTACCAATTTCAAACTTTTTAATTACTAAATCACCTGTTTTAATTCTTCTTCTAATTAATCCAATATTAACAGCAATGTTTTCTGTAAATCCTTCTTTACTTCCTCTTACTACCTTTTCACTATCTGGTTCATCTAATCCTCTTTGAGGATATTTCCTAAGATCAATAATAATAGCTTTATCCGATTGATTAATTAGTATAACAAAAAGACCATTAAAAACAGCATTTGTTAATTCATTAAAATCACTTGAAACTGTAACATTAATACATGATAAGTTTTCATAAATATAATCAAAATAATTACCACCATTAAATTCAACATTTGTTTGAAAGAAATTTAATAATATTTGTGTTACTTCTTCCGAATTAATTAAAAACGTTGCTGTATAGATAATATTATCGCACCCTGCAATTGTAATTGTTTTTTTACCTATATCAAAAACATCGTTTATACCGAGTAAGCTATCTAATGTTGTTTCGTTATTTTTAATATCATTTGTTAATTTCATTTTAACCCTTTGGTTTAAATATTAAACTACAAATTAAAGCAACAACAACTGCAACACTAATTCCCACACTTGTAGTTGCAAGAATACCTTCTAAGACTTTTAAATATGTTGTAGCATTTTCTAATGCACCATGTGTCATCGAATGACCAAAACTAGAAATCGGCAATAATGCTCCAGCACCTGCAAAGTCAATTAATCTATCATATAATCCAAAAGGTTCCATTATCGCACCAACTAAGACAAATAAAGTTGTAATGTGGATTGGTAATAAATGCAGTAAATCCATTAAAAGTTGACCAATCAAACAAATCAAACCGCCTATTAAAAATGCGTAAATTAAATTCATAGCATCACCCTTTCTAAGCTAATTGCATGAGCAATACTTGGAATTGTTTCTTTTTGCGCAGTCATTATAGGATTCATTAAAGCACCGGTTGCTATTACCAATACTTTGTTTAATTCTGAAGTTTTCATTTTTTTAACTACATAACTATATAAAACTAGTGCACAACATCCACAGCCACTTCCACCAGCATAAACATCTTGATTATTAATATCATATACAAGTAAGCCACAATCATTATAATTAGTTAATTTAATTCCTTTTGTTTCAAGACATTTAATAAAAATCTCACTACCATACTTTGATAAATCACCCGTTAATATTAAATCATAATAATCCGGATCAATTTCTAAGTCTTTTAAATGTTCTAAAAGTGTAAAAGCTGCAGCTGGCGCCATTGTTCTTCCTAAATCAAGTGGATCTTTTAAATTAACATCAGTTACTTTACCAATTGTAGCTGATGTAATCTTAATATCACTTTTATTTTTTGATATCATCCCAATTCCAGAACCAGTTACTGTCGAAGTTAAAGAATCAGGTTTTTGTCCACCATATTCTGTTGGATATCGAAACTGTCTTTCACTTGTTGAATTATGCGAGCTAGTAAGACACCCGACATATTTTTGAATACCACTATCAACAAAAACCGAACCGTTGATTAAACTTAGTACTGATGTTGAGCAAGCACCATACATACCAATATGACATATGTCATAATTTCGCATAACATAATTACTAACAGCGATTTGATTATTTAAATCACCTGAGAAAATTACCGAAACATCACTATCAGTTATCTTTAACTTTTCCATTACAAGTTCAATTGCATCACGTTGTAATCTCATTTCAGCTTTTTCCCATGATTCTTCATTACAATCTAATTCATTATAATAACAATCATAATAATACTTAAGTGGTCCTAAAATTTCTTTAGGTCCAACAACTGTTGCAGAAGCATTTAAATACACATTATCAAATATTAAACTACTGTTTCCTACTTTACGCATAAATCATCCTTATTATATATACGATTGTAGCAACAACAAAACTACTAGCGATTCCTGCAACAATAATCGCTCCTGCTAATTTGAATACATTTGTAAGTATTCCTAAAACAAAACCTTCACTTTTACTTTCAATTGCTGATGATGTTAAACTGTTAGCAAATCCACTAATTGGAATAATCGAACCTGCACCAGCATTTTGACCAATTTTATCATAAATACCAAGTCCAGTAAATAGTGATGCTAAAATAATGATGATGATTAACATAATTGAATTTGCTGTTTTTTCATCAAAATAAAATCTATTTATCAAAATAGTTCTAATCAATTCACCAAATAAACATATTCCGCCACCTATTAAAAAAGCTTTTATACTATTTTTAATAACTGGTCTTTTAATTGGATTATCTTTTATTATTTGTTCAAATTGTTCTTTTTCTTTATTCATATACTCACCTCAGTATATTTTTTGAATAAAGTCTTTAATTATACAATTCTTCTTGTTTTATTTTATTTTCTAAAGCTTTTAATCTTCTTGAAACACTTGCTTGACTTACATTTAGTATTTTACTGATTTCTTTTTGAGTACATTTGTTAATTATTTTAAGTTTATAAATTTCTAATTCTTCTTTTGTTAAGATAAGTTCAATAAACTTTAATTTAGGTGACGGGTAACATTCTTCAATATCATTAAAAGCAATTACTTCTTGATTCATACTTTTAATTAACATAACATTTTCAACTGAAGTATTTACCTTTTTAGCAATTTCTGTAATACTCAAATCTTCACATTTATCAATTTTAGATTTTAGCTTTGACATATAGTCACTTGTTTTATATGGCAATGCTTTTTTATTTTCTTTTTTCATTTCACTTATTATATAAGTCGATGCATAACTCATAAAATTTGTACTTTTGGTAAAATCGAAATTGTTACATGCAAAAAGCAATCCCATATATCCTGCTTGAACTAAATCATCAAATTCAACTTTACCATAATTTAATCTTCTCGCAAGTTTATAAACTAATGGTTTATATTTATTAATAATATATTCATAAGATGATGTATTAACTTTCATGATATTTCTTAATCATCTCAATTTCAGTCTTTTTACCTAAAGTTGATGATATTTTAAGTTCATCCATAAACACTTCCATAATAGTAAAACCAAGTCCAGCTCTATCTTCTGTTTCTTTGGTTGTAAAAAGTGGTTCTTTTGCTTTTTCAATATCTTCAATTCCGACACCATGATCACGAATAATAATTTTAATCAATTCATCATCATAATACATTTCCATTTCTACCATTTTTTTAGCATCATTTAAATACCCATGAACAATAGCATTTGTTACTGCTTCTGATATAGCAGTTTTGATTTCATTTAAAACATTAACTTCAATTTTTAAATTTACCAAAAATCCCATTGCAACTGTTCTTGCAAAAATCACATTACAATTTTGAGCACTAAAAGATACTTTCATATTATTTTTCATTAAGCTACCTCCAAGTATTTTGTTGCTTCTTGTTCGCTTGAAGCAACATAACATATTCTTTTTAAACCTGATAAATTAAAAATACGTTCAATCATTTCATTCATTGAACATATAATTATTTTCCCTCTTCGATTTTTGATTTGGGTATATCTTCCAATTATAAAACCAATTCCACTACTATCCATAAATGGAACTTGTTCTAAATTAATAATTAGATTTTTAATATAGTATTTATCAATAATTTCAACTACTTTTCTTTTTAGACTTTCAATACTTGCTTGATCTAAGTCACCACTTAGACGCATTATTAAAGTACTACTTCTAACAGCCATCTGTACACTTAAACTCATTTAACCACCTCACCTTTACCATTTTACCAAAACAGATTATATAAAAAAAGGTCTTCGACATATGATGTCAAAAACCTCTTTTGTTATATGAAATGTTTTTTGTATTAAAAAACCAAAGATTGTAATATAATAACAAGTTTTAATTAAAACTTCATAATTATAGTTTTATTTGTCATCAAAATATTGTTTTAAGAATATTTATAAAAAGCTCCCAAAAACTAAGTTTATTAACTTTTTCTAAAATATCTAATGATACTTCTCCAATTAACATACCTTCATAATAAAATTCAGCTTTTCCGATGTTTTTAGTTTCATAGTTATTTATTTTTTGATAATCAAGTTTTAATTTTAATTCATAATCTTTAATTTCTTGATTCTTTTCTAATACCATTCCAAAGTCTTTGTTTAAGACTATATTATACTTATTTGGTTTAAGTAAAATATTTTCATTGGTTTTTACAACTGTTCCTTTTTTAAGTAATACTTGATGTTTATAGTTTGAAAAACCGTAATTTAAAAGTTCTAATGTTTTACTTGTTCTTAAGCCAACAGTTTTACATCCCATTACAACACTAATTAAACGAATTCCATTTTCTTCTTTTGTACATGTTAAACAATAACCTGCAAAATCAGTCCATCCCGTTTTTAATCCATCAACACCAGGAACATTTTTTACCATTTTATTAGTATTAACAAGCCAAAATTGTTTAGGTGTACCTTTTCGAATATAATCTTCATATTTACTAGTATATTCTAAAGCTTTAGGAAAATTATTAATTAAATAACTAGAAATAATTGCCATATCATATGCAGTTGTGTAATGTGGTTTATTATTAGGTAGACCCGTTGCATTGGAATAACAAGTATCACTTAAGCCTAGCTTTTTGGCTTTATTATTCATTAAGTTTACAAACGCTTCTTCTGTACCACATAGTGCTTCTGCTAATGCTACTGTTGCATCGTTAGCTGATGCGATACAAATACTTTTTAATAAATCATCAACCGACATTTGTTCACCAACACCAAGGAAGATTTGTGAACCACCTTTAGATGCCGCATTACTAGATGTTGTAATCATTTGTTCATAAGTTAAACGTCCTTCTTCGATTGCTTCAAAAAAAAGCAACAAAGACATTACTTTAGTCATACTTGCCATATGGAGACGTATTTTACTGTTCTCATCAACTAAAACTTTATTAGTCGATGCTTCAATCAAAATTGCTGATTTTGCAAGCTGATAATCTTCATGTATAATATTTACTTCTTCAGCATTCAATTTTATCTTAAACGATACTATTAAAATACAAACTAAAGAAATAATTGTAACTATTTTTTTCATATCTTCACCTAGTAAATTATATACAAATAAACTAATTTTATTACATATAAAAAAATAGACCCTAAGGTCTATTCTAAAGCTTTACTTTGTTTTTTATCTTTTAAATACCATGGTAAATAAGATACAAAGAATAATACACTAACAACACAAGCCATTATTAAAATTCTTAACCAATGAATACTTGGTAAAATATCAAGAATTGATGGCGTAGATTCTGGTTTTGCCATATAAAGATAATTTGCACCTGGGCCTAAAATGTTGTTTGCAAAAAAAGCAATAATTGCAAGTACTAATAATGAAAGATATGACTTTAACATTGATTTAAATGAAGGTCGCATCTTGTGAACAAAAGTAACATAAAATACTACAATATAACCAATTGAATGTTCAATCCAAAATTGATAATATCTAAAACGTGTTGGACCAGTATACGTAATAACTGTCGGTGTGATTAATGCAAATATTGTTCCTGAAAATAACCAAAAATATGCAATGTCATATAATGTTTGATTTTTTGTAACAACTAAATAACTACAAAAAACAACTGTCCAACCACATATTGTAATAGGTAAATGATCAATAGGATTAGCATTTAATTCAGTTATTCCTACTAAACGCCAAAAGTACGACATTTCTGTAACAATAGCAATAAAAGCAAGTGTTAAACAAATTTTCTTTTCATGTTTAAAATTAGCAATCTTGTCTTTATATTTATATATTAATAAAATTATAACCACTAATAATAAAATCGGTATAAAGTGAGCTAAAGTAAAATTTTTAAATTCTACTTCTTTTCCCGCTCCAAAAAAATAGTTAAAATATTCTTTCATATTTTCTCCTTAGCTATTAATTATATCCCAATTAATAGGTTCAATGTTATTTTCAATTAAAAACTGATTTGTTTTAGAAAAGATCTTACTACCAAAAAATCCACGACTTGCTGATAGCGGTGATGGATGTACACCTTCTATTATATGATGGATTGGATTAGTAATTAATTCTTTTTTACTTTTAGCATAATTACCTAATAAAATAAAAACAATTGGATGATTTTCTTTGTTTAGTTCATTAATTAAAACATCTGTAAATTGTTGCCAACCATAATGATGATGGCTCATAGCAAGATGTTCTTTAACTGTTAAAACCGTATTTAATAATAAAACACCATCTAACGCCCAATTAGTTAAATCACCATGATCAGGTGGTAATATATTTAAATCACTTTCTAATTCTTTATAAATGTTTCTTAAACTTGGTGGAATTTTAGTACCCTTTGGCACACTAAATGCTAGTCCACAAGCTTGTCCTGGTTCATGATAAGGATCTTGACCAAGCAAAACAACTTTTACTTTATCCATTGGTGTTAATTCTAATGCTTTAAATACATCTTCATCTTTTGGATAAATCATTGTGTTAAGTCGTTCTTTGTTTATTTTTTCTTGTAAAGAGCTAAAATAAGGTTTCAATGATTCTTTTTGAATAATTTGATTCCAAGTATTCATACTTATTCCTTTGGAAAAATCATTTTAATTACTTTTGATAAAACTTCTACTTGAATTTCATGCCAGTGGAATATTTCACCATCAAGACAAGCACAAAGTGGTTTTTCACCTTTTATCGTCATTTTACTTTCTAAACGATAGTCAATAATCTTTTTTAATTTAGGATTGTCTAAGTGTAGTCCTTTTTCATATTTTTTAATTAATGGAATAAATTTTAAACGACTAATCTTACGTACAACAACCAAATCTAATTTACCATCGTCAACTTTTGCATATGGAGCACAATTATATTTACCACCATAGAATTGACCGTTTGCAGCTACAAGTAACAATGCATTATATGCAACTGTTTCATTATTTGTTGTAATAGTTAACTTATCACCAAGTTTTGAGAAAATGTTTTTGACAATTGCATTGCGGTAAGCTTTTTTAACACTCTTTGATTTTAATTTAGAGTTGTTACAATCATCATTAACTTTAGCATCAAAACCAATATTAATTTCATTTAAGAAATAATAATCATTAGCTTTACCAACATCAATTGATTTAAGTTCGCCATTAACCACATTTTCTACATTTTTAAAATCAAGTGGTCTAAATGATTTTAAAAAGTCATTACATGAACCAATTGGAATAATCCCAAAATGAGCATGTGGCTTACCAACAATACCATTGATAACATCAAAACAAGTACCATCACCACCACAAGCATAAAAGATTGTATCTTCTTCTAAGTTGTTTGAGGCTTCATGAGCAATTTTATATGATTCACCAGCAGCTTTTGTAATGTATATTTCATAAGTATCTGTTTTATTAGCAAAAATACTTTCAATTTGTTCTTTTAATTTTGTACTGCTGTCTTTTGGACCGGCAGCCGGATTTATAATAAAATAATGTTTCATAATATCTCCAATTACATAATATACTATATTATATCATATTTTGATTAAAATTTCATCAAATTATATATTACTTGTATTAATTACTAAATCAGCATTTTCTAATATTTCAAATGTTTTAAAATAAATTTCTTCTAACGGAATCCATTCATCAATAAATCGATTAAGTAATCTTGGATTTCTAATTTTTAGTCTTTCAAGTTGTTCATCTTGGTCAACTGTTAAAAATACTTTATAATCATAATAGTTTATAAACTTTGGATGATGAGAATACGATCCTTCAATGATTATAATCTTATCATTATTAATAAGAATCTTATTACTTAGAGATTGACTGTTACAGTCGAAGACTTGATATTCAAAAGGTTTACTTGATTTAAGTTTCAATAAAACATCCCTTAGAAAACGATCATAATCAATATTTCCACCAACTTCAGCTAATCTTTCTTTAGTTTTTTGTTTGATACTTAAAAAGAAATCATCAAGATGAATTACTTCTGCGTCTAAAACTTCTGCAAGTTTTTTAGTAAATGTCGTTTTACCACTTGCACATCTACCATCGATAGCAATAATTCTAATACTGTTTCTTTTTATTATTTCGACAAGTTTTTCCATATTTATATACCTTCTTCTATTAATATACCAAATTTTTGACTTTTTGTCAAAACAAAATGATGCATAGTTAAAACTATGCATCATTTCTTATTTAAGAGCTTCTTCTGCAAATCTATTATCAACAATATCAGTAAATTTAGGTCGTTTATCTAATTCTGATGCTTCAATCATAATATCCATTAAACGATTTAATCCTTCTTCTTTAAAATAAGGTGTTTCACACCATACATCAGCTTCACGATATCTTTTAATTACTTCCGTTAAATCTGCTAAACTTGTTTCACTAAAGAAAGAATGGATGGCTTTTGCAACTTCTTCGTCACTTTTTTCCATAACAAACTTTTGAGCTTTATATAAAGCATTAGTAAATTTTTGTAGTAATTCACTATTTTTACTTAAATAGTCTTTTGTAACATAGTAAGAAGTAAATGGAACTTCTGGTGAATATTTACCAACAGATGTTAACACATACCCTTTACCTTCTTTTTCAAGTCCTAAAGCGGTTGGTTCAAATAAAGTTGTAAAATCTGCTTCACCTTGAACAAACGCTCCAGCCATTGCATTAAACTGAATATCAGTTCTTACAAGAACATCAGAACCAGGTGTGTCTCTTCCAACACTTAAACCTGCTTCTTTTAAAACATACTCTAAGTTCATAAGCGGCATTCCACCACTTCTACCACCTAAAATTGATTTACCTTTTAAATCTGTTAATTTAAAATCATCATTTTTAGATCTTCCAACAATAAAACTTCCATCACGTTTTGTAACTTGAGCGAAGTTTACCATGTAATTTTCTTCACCATTATTATAAACATAGATTGTTGCTTCTGGTCCAGAAAAACCAATATCAACATCACCTGATAATAATGCAGCCATAACTTTATCAGCACCACCTGCATTGACTAGCTCTACCTCAAGACCTGCTTCTTTGAAAAAACCTTGTGATATTGCTACATACTGCGGTGCATAAAATACAGAGTGTGTTACTTCAGCAATTGTTATTTTTTCAAGTTTAGGTTTCTTGCAACCACTCATCATAAAACTAACAACCATAATAATTAATCCCAACATTACCTTTTTCATTTATTTCCCCCTTTTTTTCCGTATTTTGTTTTCAATTATACTTATTATTTGATACATGATATATGCGATAATCGCAAGTATAATTACCCCTGCCATTACAACATTCATCTTAAATACTTGTGAACCATAAACAATCAAATAACCAATACCTGCACGTGAAACTAAAAACTCTCCAACAATTACACCTACCCAAGTCATACCAATATTAATCTTTATTATATTAATAATATTTGGTAAGTTTGAAGGAATTATTAATTTCCAAAGAATTTGCCATTTTGTCGCACCAAAAGATTTAAACATCTTAATCTTTTCAACTTCAACATTCATAAAATAATTATATGAACTTATAATTGTTAAAACTAACGAAATCGATATCGCAACAACAGTAATACCTTTAATACCAGTACCTGCCCATATTATTAATATCGGTGCTAAAGCTGTTTTTGGCAGTGCGTTTAGAACTACTAGAAAAGGATCTAATACTTTCGCAGAAAACGGATACCACCAAAGTAATACAGCTATTACAATTCCTAGTGTTGTTCCAATAACTAACCCTAAAATAGTCTCTAACAAAGATATACCAATATGTTTATAGATTTCTCCTGTTTTAAAGTAATTAATAATTATTTTTAATACATCAGTTGGATAGCTAAAAAGAAAATCATTAATTATTTTAAGTCTTGCTAAAAACTCCCATATAACAATAATAGAGATAAAAATAATTACCTCGGACAAAATAACTTTTCGATGTTCTTTTATTTTTTCTATAATGTACGGATTATCCTGAATCGGTTTCATAACTTACATCACCTAAGCTTTCCCAAATTGAATCAAAATACTGACTAAAAAGAGGATGTTTACGGATAGTAAGTGGTGTTAAAGAATCATCAAAAACGTCTTTTAAATCATAAATGTTTTTAATAAAAGCAGGTCTTTTAGATAAAACAATGACTTTATCACACATTGAAATAGCTTCACTTATATCATGTGTTACAAGAATTGCTGATATGTTTTGATCTTTAATAATCTTATACACATCATCACAAACTGCAAGTCTTGTTTGATAATCAAGAGCTGAAAATGGTTCATCTAGCAATAAGATATCTGGATTTAAAGCAAGAGTTCTAATTAACGCAATCCTTTGTCGCATGCCGCCCGATAGTTCTAAAGGAAAGTTATTAATAAAATCACTCATACCATATTTTTTAATTAATTCTAAAATGCGGTTAACATTTTCTGTTGTTTTACTTTTTTGAATTTCTAAACCAATTAAAATATTATCCAAAACATTTCGCCATTCTAATAAATGATCTTTTTGAAACATGTAACCAATTTTACCATTTACGATGATTTCTCCACTAGTTGGTGTATTTAAACCAGAAATTAAATTTAAAATAGTTGATTTTCCACTACCACTAGGTCCAACAATTCCAATTATCTCACCTCTTGATAAATTAAAACTTAAATTCTTGATTGCTTCTACTTTACCAAGTTCTGAATAAAAAACTTTTTTCACATTCTTTAACTCAATTAACTTTTCCACAATATCCCCTTCTTAGTCTACTTTATCTTACGCACTATGTATCAAATTGGTATAGATTTAAGCACAAAAAAAAGATGCATTTTCATGCATCTATAATTTTATACTACCGATATATTTAGCATTTTTAACAGTTTCTACATTATAAATTTTATCAAAGATAAAAGTATTTGGATTTTCTACATAAAGATGTGCTAATGCAATACCAATATCAATATGATTCATTCTTTCTAATTTTTTAACTGTAACAAATCCTCTTTGTAATAAGAAAACATGAATGTATTCATCAACATGTTTAAAATACCAAGGTTGGCTATTAACACTGCTCGGTGCAAGTCTAGCTGGTTCTAGTTTTTGATTTGGTTTATCCGAAATTTCTTCTAAACTAAATCTTTTAAATTCATCAATATTTCTAGTTAATTCACCATCAGGATAACCAAATGTTAACATAATTACATTTTTTAATTTATTATAGTCTTTTAATGTATCCGTTGGTTTTCCCATACCTAACCAACAAGCACCTAGACCTAATGTATGCAAGTATAATTCAACTTGTTGTAAGATAAAACCGGCATTCTCTAAATAGCCTTCTTTTTCTTCACTATATAATACAATTGTATGATTAGTTACAAATGGTAAAATACATTTAATATCTTTCTTTGTTAAAATTTGAAAATCAACTAAGATATTAGGATATAATGGTTTTACTTGTTTCGCGTAAGATAAAATATCATTTAATAATTCAGAACTTACTTGTTGATCAGTATATTTTCTAATTGATTTACGCATTCTAATTGCTTCTTTTAATTCCATAATTCCTCCATTTTTTTGTTAAAGAAAACGTTGGAAAATTCCAACGTTAAAATTTAAATTCATCTTCTTCTTTTTCACGAAGTTTACGCATTGTTCTTCTAGTTTCAATAAATTCTTCGAAGAAACTAATAACATAATTTATTATGATAATAATCACATAAGATATCGCAGCTAAAGATGCAGCTAATAACAATGGATTACAATCAAAATATGTACCCTTATTTTTATAAAGTGGATAATATTCAAATAATGTTCTAAAATCTAGTGTAATAACTTTTTTGAATAACTTAATAGTTATATCAACATCAAGTAATGATAAACTAAATAATACAACACAACATGAAACTAAGAATACAAACATTCCAGTTTTCCATTTATTAAATGGTCGACAAGCTATATAAAGAATTAACAAGCAAGTTGTTGTTGCTGTTAAAGAAATAATTGTTTTAATGTCTTCCATTGAAAAACCAAGTTTAACTGATACTAAATAAGTAATGAAAACTTGAACAGCAATTGTAATTGCACCTGGAAGTGATTTACGAATTACATTCCATAAGAAATGTCCATTAACAATATTTCTGTTTGGTTGAAGTGCTAAGATAAAACTTGGAATACCGATTGCAAAAAGTTCAATCAACATAAGTTGAGCTGGACCAAGTGGGTATCGACCAATTCCATCTGGTGAGAATTTTTCAATAACACCAAAAATTACAAACATTGTTACTAGCATTGTAAATAATGTTTTTACAAGGAAAAGTGAAGCTGTTTGTTGGATATTGTTAATTACTCTTCGTCCTTCACCAACAACTTTAGGCATTGAAGCAAAGTTTGAGTCAAGTAGTACAACTTGTGCAACATTTTTAACCGCATCACAACCTGAGGCCATTGCAATTGAACAGTCAGCTTCTTTTAAAGCTAAGATATCATTAACACCATCACCAGTCATTGCAACTTTATGTTTTTCAGCTTTTAAAGCTTGAACTAAGATTTTCTTTTGATTTGGTTTTACACGACCAAATACTGTATAAGCATTTGCAACTGTCGCTACTTCTTCATCAGTTAAACCTTCTAAACTAATATAGTCTTCTGCATTTTCAATGCCAACTCTTTTTGCAACTTCTGAAACAGTAACTGGGTTATCACCTGATATTACTTTAACTTGAACGTTATTTTCTTTAAAGAATTTAATTGTTTCAAATGCTTCTTGTCTAATTTGGTCTTCAATTAAAATTAATGCAACAAGCTTTGGTGTTCTTTGTAATTTACCATTTTTAAGTGGAATTGTTGAATGTGCTAAAGCTAAGACTCTTAAACCTTGGTTGGCATATTCATTTACTTGTTCTTCAATTTTTTCAAAACCAGCTTTCATTACAAATTCAGGAGCACCTAAAACGAATGTTCCATATTTATCAAAAGTAACTGCACTATATTTGTTGTCTGATGTAAATGGTAATACTGATACTGGATGATACTTTTTACCAAAACCAAAGTAATGCTCTAAAGCTTGAGCAGTTGAGTTAGTTTCATGTAAAGCAGAGTTCATCGAACTTACAATGTCCGGAACATTATATTCACTGCGTCTTGCTTCAATGAATCTTGTTACAGTCATTGTTCCATCTGTAATAGTACCTGTCTTATCAAGACAAAGAACATCGACATGTGCAAGCATTTCAATACAATATATTTCTTGAATAAGAGTATTATTCGATGCTAATCTTCTAACACCAACAGCAAGTGCAATAGTAGTTAAAAGAATTAATCCTGATGGAATCATTCCAATAAGTGAACCTGACATTGATAAAATTGTATCTTGATAAGTATCACTATGAACAAAGAAACTCTTTACAAAAGCTTGAACTTTATCAAAGAAATTACCTGCCCAATTAACACCTTCAGATTTAAAGTATAAAATGATTGCTGCAGGAACAATAATAATACTTACAAATCTTAATAAATAGTTAAGTGAACGCATAATTTCACTTTTTGGTTTATTGTATTTTCTAGCTGCTGAAGAAATCTTTTCCATACTATTTTCTTTACCAACTCTTTCAACAATTGCTGAACAGTTTCCAGAAACTACAAAGCTACCAGAATATAAAGTGTCACCAATTGTTTTTCTAATTGGTATAGATTCACCAGTAAGTTGTGATTCGTTAACTTCTATTTCACCTTCTTGTAAAATTGCATCAGTTGGAATTGCTTTACCTGGTGTTAAATAGATAACATCATCTAAAACTATTTCAGAAATCTTAACTTCTTTCTTTTCCCCATTTCTAATAACAACAGCATTTGGAGCAGATTGTAAAGAAAGTTTATCAATAATTCTTTTTGATTTAATTTCTTGATAAATTCCAATACAAGTATTAAATATAACGATAAATACAAATGTATAATTTGATGCAGGAACTTTTGCTGATAGTAATAATAAAAATATTACTAAAAACATCATATTAAAGAACGTAAAAATGTTATTAATAATAATTGATAAAATAGTTTTATTACTTCCCATTGTAACAACATTATTAAGTCCTTGTTCCATACGGTTAAATACTTGATCGTCTGTTAAGCCATGTTTAATTGATGGATTAAATCTTTTTGCTTCTTTTTGATTTATAATATTTTTCTTTTTAGGCATGGTACACCTCTATTTCTACAATATTCTTATTATACTACAAATTCACTTTTTTTGCAAGAAGATTTATTATTAGTTTTATACAAAAAAACAGTAACATATGATAAAATATATAAGATAAAAATCAAAGGAGGTTATTATGCAAAAACCTATTATTGGAATTGTTCCAAGAACTGAATATGTAAATACTAATTACCGTGTTCAAGTAAATTATTCATATCTTGAACCATTTAATAAACGCGACATTACACCAATTATTTTACCACTAAACTCAGATAATGTTGAAGAACTACTTCCACTTTGTTCGGGATTTTTAGTACCGGGTGGTGATGATATTAATCCTGAATATTATGGTGAAATAAACGAGGGTGATTCAAAAGATGTTGATCCAAATTTAGACAAACTTGATAAAATTGTTTTAGAATATGCTGTTAAACATCATGTTCCAACTCTTGGGATTTGTCGTGGTATTCAATCAATAGCTGCATTCTTAGGTGGAACACTTCATCAAGATATTAAAAAAGCTGGACTTAATAATGAAGAAGTTGACCATAAACATATGGTAACTAATACTTTCAATCATCCATTTAATAATTTATTTCCAAGTAAATTTGAAATAAACTCTTATCATCATCAAGCTGTTAAAAAAGTTCCTGAAGATTTTGTAGTAACTTTTATGCACAATGATATAATTGAAGGTATTAATCATCATGCTTTACCAATTTTTGGTGTTCAGTGGCACCCAGAACGTTTTAATACATTAGAAAGTAAAATTATTTTTGATTACTTTGCTAATTTAGTAAGAGAATTCCATGCGAAAAGAAATTTATAAAGGCCCTATTTTTACTTTAGAACAATTTGAAGTAGAAATTAATAATCAAAAATACAAACGTGATGTTTTAAAACATGCTCCGGCAGTTGCGATTTTGGCTAAAGTTGATGATAAATTTATTTTTGTTAAACAACTTCGTTATGGAATAATGGAAAAAACATTAGAAATTCCTGCTGGTCTTGTTGATCATAATGAAGATTTCAAAGAAGCTTGTTCTAGAGAACTTCAAGAAGAAATTGGATTAAAACCTTTAAATTTAGAACTACTATATTCACTTTATGCCGTTCCTGCTTATTGTGATGAAGTAGTGCACATCTATTATTGTGATAAATTTGAAGAACATTCTTTACCACAAGATGCAGATGAAGAAATCGAAATTGTTAAAATGACTCTAGATGAAGTAAAACTAGAATTAAATAAACCAAACACATTATTTGATATGAAAACAGTTATCGCTCTTCAACACTATCTATTAAAAATAAAACCTGATAAAAATTAAATTTTATCAGGTTTTTTATTATTTAAATCTATGGTTATCGTAATCATAGTTTGGATCGACTTCTCCCCAAACTCTTCTTCCAGTTTGTGATACTAAATATTCAGCTTCATAAAACGCATCAAAGTACTTACTACTACTTGCTAGTTTCATAGTTGAATAACCATTCTTAACAAGTTCTAAATTTGTTAATACTCCATCAGCCCATACATAGGCTAAATATCTGTCATAAGTATCCATGATATTACCTTTTTTATCAAATTCAACTACAATCGTTTTAGCATTTTGTAATAATTCTTTCATAAAGTTAGAAGCAGCTTTACCCCATGCTTCTTT
>JAEIGA010001968.1_pt1 | contig 32778 bp, 32 predicted proteins | sample 9270691 | NCBI WGS metagenome assembly JAEIGA01 (sample SAMN17057246, study PRJNA624740) | gut metagenome | biome: biome; isolation source: fecal sample | host: Bos grunniens | place: China: Xizang | collected 2019 | reverse complement strand
TTCGTTCAAATATAAATCATTATAGAGAAAGATCGTTCAATTGGTTGAAAAAGGCTTTGGAATTATGAAAGGAAGTAAGAATGATAAAGGAATACAAGTAAGAAGAAGAATTAAAGCCTTTTTCTATGCTTTGAGATATGCGATTAGACATGCGTATAGATTTTCTAAAAGTGTCAATTATGATTATTATAAATCAGAAGAAAACTTTCTTCCCATTCTAATAGCAAATTATCATGTGATAGAGAAGTGTTTGGCGATGCCAAATTTTGAGTTGGGACATGCTAAGGAAAGAGTAGGTGTGGTTTGTATTGATTTAGTTAAATACAAGGAATTAGGGTTTGATACAAGTAATCCACAATTTATAGCTGCGCTTCAATCTGTTGAGGAATATAACGCAGTACATAAAAAGGCTTCTTTTAAATTGCCAGTCGAGTTACAAACTGCAATAGACAATGCACTTAGTCTAAAGAAAGTGGGGAAGTATAATCAGCCATTAGTGACTAATGAGTCTTTTTATAGTAAATTGTCTGGCTCTTTTGAAGATTTTGCAAGGTCTAGACATTCTGTAAGAACATATTCAGATAAAGACATAGAATTAGATGTTTTAAAAGATTGTGTTGATATTGCTAGAACAACACCAACTGCTTGTAATCGCCAACCAAATAAAACTTATGTTGTTACTCAAAAAGAATTAATGAAGAAGATTGTAAATGTACAGGGTGGTGGACGAGGTTTTGCTGAAAATGCCAATAAAATTTTAATAGTAACAAGTAGTGTTTCGGTGTTTAATAACAATGAAGTATTTGAGGCACTTAAGTCAGGTGGTATGTATGCCATGAACTTGCTATATGCATTGCATAGTAAAAAAATAGGAGTTTGCCCATTGCTATGGGGAGAGAATATTAAGAAAGACAACTATTTAAGAAAACTGATTAATATCCCAGATAACGAAGAAATAATCATAATATATGCATGTGGTTACCCTACATCTGAATTTAAGTATGTCACTTCTGTAAGAAACGAATTAGATAAGTCTATGGTGGTTGTGTGAGTTTTTTTGATGGGTAGGTAGTGTTAAGATAATATAGAAATATAAAAGCCACCATCATCGTGCCAAACTGATGGTGAATTTGGAAAAGAGAACTCATAACCTTGTTGCAGCAAGGTGGGAGTATGTATATCTCACTTAATTCCACGGATGTCTGATATAGGCGTCCGTTTTTTTATGGAGTTAGTCGCCTTTCTTATGATTATGAGCTTTCAAAGAAGGGGTATTTCTTGGAGTTTGCTTGTTGTCTCTTTGACGACGGTCAGGTTTTCCTGTAGAAACAGCAATTCTTTTTGGACCTGGTTTGATTCCCATATCAACAATATTAAAGTTATACATATTTACCTCCTTGTTAACGGAGAGGTACTCCGCCATCTTAATCGCAGAAAGATTGGTCAAACTGCCGTTGTGTCAACTGCCTTGACTTTAAGCAAAACGGAATGCCGATGGCACTGATATTATTCTTGCAAATTCTGTGCCAGGTATTTCTATTAAAAAATCTACAATAAGATGATTTCCATGCTAATTTTATGGTAAAAACTCCACACTAAAGAAGTGGAGATATTTGAGAAATTTTATTTTGTAATACCATATTATCAACTCTCATTGCTTGCATATAAAGAATAGGTTGTAACTTTTATGAGAGTTACAACCTTTGTTGTTTAGTCTGCCTTGGTTTGTATTTGGATTGTGTGAATTGTTTTGATAAATGTTTGTGGTGGCATGAATTTCTAGAATAGATTTTTTAATCCTAATAGTTTGGACTAGAAAAATTTATTTTTATACAATAAGGATCAGAAAAATGCTATTTTGGCCTTTATTGTTGAATATTGCAATCGTTTTAGTTGTATTTCTAAATATGTTTTGCTAATTTTGTTGAAAAATAATGAATTAGCAGATAAATTGAGTTAACTCTATTTATTTTATTTAATCTTTTGTATACTATGTTTAAACAAATCAGATTTAGTAATTATAAAGCATTTGAAAATGCAGAACTTGCATTTAAACCTATTACAATATTACTAGGTGCAAATAATGTTGGTAAGAGTAGTGTTATACAATTATTATTAATGTTAGCACAGACTGCAAATGATAAAAATAATCTTTCTGCTTTACAGGTTAATGGACATAATATTTCATTAGGTACTAATAATAATATTTTTAGATTAAAAGATGTATCAAAACCCATTACACTTAGTTTTAAATTAAGTGATGATTTTGAATATACAATACTTCAAAATATGTATGAACCTTTATATAGATTGCTATATTATGAATTTTTAAATCTGAAAAATATGGGATATGATGAGGTCGCTAAATTATTTAAGCATAGTACTTTTTTTACATATGTATCAGAATCCGATAAGAATTTCAATAATGTATGCAAATCTATCAAGGATGGATATAACAAATATGAAAATATAGCACCAAGTTATATAACGCATATAGTTCCTAATAGCACAAAATTAATTGATGAGTGTATGGGGGCTTACGAATTATTAAATTCAATAAGTGAAATTATTAGAAATCAACGGAATAATTTATTTTGTAAATTAACAATTTGCTATAATAAATCAAATAGGAATAAAACAAATATATTATATTTATCTGATTTAGGTATTTATTATAGTGATAATGACGGTGAAAAGAAAATTATAAATATCAACATAAAAAAGCCATTATCAAGAGCAAAACTTTTTTTTACAAGTGATGTTGTTAGTTTATCTAAATTAAATCAAGAACTTAATATCAATAAAAAGCAAATAATTAATGATGTAAGATCTAATATATTTAATTATTTTAAGGAAATATCTCAGTATGACTTATATCGTTCTTATGAAAAACAATATATTAGTTTACAGCTATATAGCATAGTTGAAATATTACAAAAAGCATTAAAATCTGTAGAGGAAACCATAAATGAAAATAAAATATGTTATGTAAGCCCGCTTAGAGCTTATCCACAACGTTTTTATTTTTTAGATCGAACAATATCAATAACATCATTAGATACGTTGAAAGGAGAAGAAATAGCTGTGACAATAAAAAATGATGAATATTTAAAGAGTAAAATTAATAATTGGTTAAGACATTTTAATATTCAAATAGAAGTACAGACACTAGAAAATCTTATTCATAAACTAAAGGTAAAGCACGGGAAATTACAATTAGACATAACCGACGTAGGATTTGGAATTTCACAAGTTCTTCCTCTAATAACACAAGGATTTATTTCAAAGGAAGATAGTATGATAATTATAGAACAGCCAGAAGTGCACTTACATCCCAAAATGCAAGCAGAACTAGTAGATTTATTTATTGATATTTCATTACCGAAAAGTAAATCAGGAAAACGTGATCATAAAAAAACTTTACTAATAGAAACCCATAGTGAATACATGTTAAAACGTATTAGGCGTAGAATCGCTGAAGGGGTTATTAGTTATAATGATGTTGGGATATATTACTTAGAACGAATAGAGGGTAATACATCTAATATAAGAAAAATTGATATTAGCACTACAGGATCTTTTGATTGGCCTGAAGAATTTTATGGTGGAGAACTACTAAATGATATGTTAGAATTTATAAAATATCAATAGAATGAGTGTATATACGATATCACATTGCGTAACTAATGCAGAATATAAAGATTGTATGACATTAATGTCACTATTTATTAGTCGTATTGATTTAAAAATTGCAATTGATTCAGATGGAGTCGCGGAAGAAATATATAAAAAAATTGACAGTGATTATAAATTTGATTTTACATCTCTAATGAATATTATTATAAATTGTAAAAAATATGAAATCATAAATTGCAATTCTACTAATAAAGAAGATATATTTTTTGAGATTTGTAAAAATACCGTAGGTGAACATAATATTGTGATACATTCTAAACAGGACTATAGCGATTTAGAATTTATAAATCATAATAAAATAAAATATAAAGGTGTAGATATTTTTGTGTATACTATTAATGAAATTCTTTATAATTTAAGTTCAATACCAATGTCTGTGACAAATATTGGTAATGTTACTAGTAGTGTAATATCTGAAAGTGGAGTTATTAATCATGTAAAGCTATAAAAATATGAAGATAGAAAATGTTAAAAATTCAGTAGTTTCTGGTAATGGGAATATAAAAAATGTTAAAATACAAAATACTGAGTATTCTCAAAAACAAAGTTTTATAAAAGGGTTTATAAGTGGAATTATAACATCAATTATAGGTAATGTTATATATAATATTTTTTGTTAATATAATTGCCCCAAACGTTTGGTGATACCACTTAAAAATAAGAGGTAGATAAGACGAAAACAATTAATATTTTCATCTTATTTACCTCTCTTTTTATTGTCTGTATTTCTAAAATATAGATACCACTTTACATAGTTTTGATAATGTTTATATGACATACCTCTATGAAGTGTATCATTCTCTTTTATATGTCCAAAAAATGATTCTAATGCATTCGTAGTTTTAGACACTCTTGGATTATCCAGAAAATTAAACATATCGGGTAGTGCAATTGACTCCGCTATATCCAATTAACTCTGATATTTGTGTAATTGTTTGCTTTCTAAGAATCCACCATTCAAACCATACGAAGCGATTACATCTAAAAATTCACAATGAGGACATCTTTCTCAACGAGTTTTTGCCATAAAAAATAACTTTGATGAAAACGTTTTCATCAAAGTTATTATACCTTATTGAATAAGATATATTTACAAGGTGTATGATCAACTGTTTTAGGCAATTATACCACAATTGGCTATTTCTTTATTCACAGGGACTAATGCTTCAGTTTAAGCAAGAGTTCAGATAATTTGATTATAAATGTTGACAAATGCAACCTACATATACGATACTTTCTCCTTTATTAGGTTTTTTGAAATAAATTCTACAATGTTGCTTATTATTTCCTGAATCATCTTTATACATCTTTAAATGTGGTTCGCAATAGGCTTGGGTTCCATCAGAAAAGATACGTTTAAACTTGTCATCTTTTTTACCTTCAAGAGATGCGTCATCAATGTTATGTTTATTAGCAAATTGAGGTAAGAATTTGTTTAAGTCATTGTTTTGTGTTTGATTAAACTCTATAATAAGGGAATCATTTAGGATTGATAGGTATCTTACAATTTGATATGTATGACTATTTAAAACTTTCTTTAATGTACTCTTTGTATCTTCGTGAATATTAATATTTGGAAAGTATTTTTTTGTTTCTTCAATAAAAAAATGTTCGTCATTTGGATATTTAGCTAGAAAAAATCTTCTAAAATTATACCACTCCGATATATTTGACATTACTTGTTTGTTATTTTCATATCTTTTTAAAGGATTTAAAACAATAATTCCATTACAACAATCTTTATTGTGAATATTCAATAATTGTTCCATATCATTTAAACTCACGTTTGATTGTTGATAATATTTAAACATAGCATATAATATAGTTGTTATATCTTTGCCATATTTTGATACAGTGTATTGATAGTTAGATATTAATTCATTTATTGACTTTCCATCATTATGTATAATTATTGAGGTAAAATCTAAAAAGTTTATATAAAGAGTGTTTTCATAATCATATTCCCGAATCTTTTCTGTCATTAAATGAAAGTCAGATAGTTTCTTTTTTACTTCATCTATACTATCAGAAAAATTATAAGAAAAGGTCGTGCTACATAAATATAAATTTGCTTTCATTTTAATAATCCTAATTTTATTATTTCTGCCACATCTCTTTCTGCTTGGTCAAAAAAACCCATAGGCCATGAAGATATCTGACCATTAGATTTCATGTTTAGACTTTTAATACTCATATCTCTATCAAAGAAATATATAGAAAGATTCGCGTTTGTAAAATCAGGATAATCATCTAATAAAGTACATATACGTAATGCATTAATTACATGTTCACTATGTGATTCTATAAATAATTGAATTTTATTTTGTGCACAAAGCAAAACTAATTCTTTGATAAGTTGAGATTGTGCGTAAGGATGTAAGTGCGCTTCTGGATTCTCGATAAATAAACAGCCACCTTTCATATTTATAGCCGCTAATATTATAGGTATTATATAACTATATCCAAAACCACAATTAATAGATTTAATTGGTTTATTAGAATCAATAGAAGTAAAGTATAACTTTAAAACTTCGCTATATTTTTCTGTATGAGAATCTCCTGTAACAGACATATAACCACCATCCATAATTCTTGCAATAATTTCAGAAATTTGTTTTTGTATTTCAGTACGACCTGCAAGTACATTTAAACGAAATTCTCCAGATTGTCCAATTGGATTGTTTTCGTAAAGATCTTGTTTAACCTCAAATGAAGTGGGCCCTATACGATTAGCTGATATATAATTGAAATTATTGAATATAGAGTGAATGGAGTCCGGGTATACCTGTAGTAAAGCATCATTAGATAGTAAGGTACCTCCAATCTCTCCAGATCTCTCAAAATAACTTTTATCGTTAATTGTTATATCTGATAATTCTCCTTTTCTATCGTTAAATTCTTTGTATGCAATTCTTATAGATTTGAAATTTGCATTATCTGTGGTAAAATGAAAATTTATTTCCTTAGATGTACTATTATGGTTTATTAAATCTTCAAAAAGTCCTAGCTTACAAAACATACTATTAACAATTAACTCTTTCAAAGACTTATTATCATACAATGATTGTGCAAGTAGGAGAAATGCTTGAAATACGGTAGATTTTCCTCTTCCATTATAACCTGTAAATACATTGATGTTTCTTAATTGAAAATCTTTCTTTTCTAAGAAACATTTAAAGTTTTCTAAAGAAATACTCGTAAACATAAATCTTTATATAAAGTTATTTATTCTTTAACCAATCAATTACACTATTTGTTATCCATCCATCTAATTTACTTAATTCAGTAGCAGAAATTAGGAATAAATCTTCATCCAATAATAATCCTCTAAGTTCGTTGTAGATTTCTCTTCTATTTTCATTTTTAGTAGATAGAAAATAACATTTAGGCATAAATGAAATATACTCACCATATTCTTTTAAGTTATGAGTAAAATTTTCTGCTCTTGTAGGATCTTTTATATCAGTAGTTATTATATAAAGCATATAATTTTTTTTCATAATTATTCATTGCAAATATACAAATTTTTGTAGAAAATATTAATTTGTAGAACACATAAAAAATCTTGCTATTAAAATTTCATTTAGATGTTATATATTTATTGTAATTTTTAAGGAAATATGTGTTCTGAAAACTGTGTTTTTCCACCCTGTTTGTAGGGCACTTTTCACTCTTTATCTGTAAATTGAAAGGATATAAATGGAATATGGAACTAGAATTTTTATTTTAGATTCAATTTCTCTAACTTTGTATAGAATAATAATTTATAAATAATATATGCATAAGAATAATTTATATGAAAAATTGAAAGAACTACAACTTCCATTTAAATTCGAGGATATTATTAAAAAGTTCTGGGACTATAAGTTAATTATTATTAATATTTTGTGTTTAGAAGCGTCATTTTATGTATATAGTGCATTTTGGATAGATTTGCTTAATAAATATTGGGTAAATCCATTTATGAAAGAATTATATTTTAATAATTCATCAGCAATAATAGTGCTTGTTGTTCTAGCTATATTTTTTAGTTTCTTTTATTTAATATCATTTAAAAATACAAAGCATTATTCTTGGATTCGTTTGTTTGTAACTATCTTTTGTTTAAGCATATTTATTTGGTGCTATTTATCTGGCATTTGGGTTTATAATTCGATTGCATATTGTGTTATATTAATATTTATAGCAGAGATATGTCTATGTATAAAATTAAAATCATTTTATGAAACTAATAACTTCAATCCTATATTAGAAAAAGAAGATACTTTTAATACAAATGATTCGTATAATAGGAAGAACGTTATAAATAGTACATTTGATATTCTTAAAGATTGCTTTTATAATACAGGAAGTTTTGTTATAGGAATTAAAGGGTCTTGGGGCTCTGGGAAAACAACATTTATAAATCAGTTGCATAATAAATTTAATTTAGATAAAGATAAACAATTTCATATTATTAATTTCCAACCATGTAGAACTGATGGAGCAAACTCTTTAACAAGAATATTTTTTAAAGAACTTGAAGATAATCTCAAATATTATATACCTTCTATATCTAATAATATTGAGAAATACTTGCAATATATACTACCTTTGAACGAAGATTATATAGGAAAATTAATTGATAATATTCCTAATTTAATATCTTCAAATACTAATCCTTATGAGAAAATGCGTGGGTTATTTAGTAATTCTAAGTTACCGCTTGTCGTATTTATTGATGATATTGATAGATTAAATGCTGAGGAAATATTAGAGGTTCTTAAATTGGTTAGGAATACCGCTGATTTTCCTTATGTCCAATTTATTATATGTTATGACTCAGATTATGTAGTAAAAGCATTAAAGAATAATGGAGTTGAAAATGCTTCTAAATATTTAGAAAAGTTCTTTAACGTAGAAATTGATTTGCCAAACTATGAGGATAGGGTTATAACTATGGAGTTATGGAACCGATTAAAACACTCTTTTGAAACAATTTGGTCTAAAGATAAAACTGAGATTGAAGGAACCTTGTTTGGCGGTCAAAGAACAATAAATACCTATAAAGGAGAATTAGAGTCTGATTATAAAATAATGTCAGTGCCTCTTTATTTCCCTGTAAAATATAAAATATATAATGTAATAAGAACATTATTACCTACAATACGTGATGTGATTAGATTTTCTAACTCATTTATATTAATATCTTCTTTTTACTACAAAATACACAAACAAGATTTTATTAATGGATACCATTTATTAATGATAGAATTGTTAAGGTATAGATATCCAGAAATTTATAACTTAATTAAATTAGAGACATCTGAAACTCTAAAGTTAGAATCTGGTAGATATAGTTTAGTTGCTGAATATGAGCAAAAACTAAAAGAACGTAGAGTCTATACAACAGAAGAGTTAAAATCCTTAGAATTTATTCTTTCTATATTTTACAATTATAGCGCTGATTATGGAATTTGTAAAGTGAGTTCTTTCCCAAATTATTTTATGTATAGGGAAGACGAAAAATACTTAAAATTATATGAAATTTTGGAATTAAGTAGTTTGAATGATGAAGAATTATCTATTAGAATAGAGAAATTATATCCACAAAAATATGAAGATGAATTTAGAGAGCAATTTTATCAATTATTGTTTAAAACGATTATTTATACAGAAGATGAAGAGACTGATATAAAAAATATGATAAATATAGATCTCTATTATTTAATGGAGAGGTTAGTGAGGTTGGATAAAGAAAATTTAAGTATAGATATTATAAATGCATTTAATCAATTTAAGCATTTTATAAAGAGAACCACTATCAATAATGTTAAGTCATTAGTAAATTTTATTACTGCTATACCGGATAAGTTTATTAAAGAGAGTACTTATGAGAGCCTGATTCATAATTTAATATATAGAGATAGTATAAAGAAATTTATTTATAACTATGAAGATTCTGATATAAAAACACAATCTCATGAAATTCTACTTAATTTATTAAAAGCTGATACACATAGAGATATAAAAGCAAGGGTTATAAATGAAATTATACAATATAGAAATAAGGCTTCAATTGATGATGAGAATCTTACTATTGATGAGAATATATTATTAGATATCTTGAAACAATATTTTGTAGAATGTGAATGTATGTTGTCTGAAGAAGGATTTTCTCTTTTTAATTCTTGTTTTAGCGCTTGTGAAAAAGCAAAAGATAAAGATTATTCAAATTCAGTGAATGATAATATTAAGCAGATTATGCTAAAAGAATTTGAAGAACATCCTAATGACGCTTTATCACTCTTGATATCATATACAGACGAAAATGTATTATATGTAAATGAAACTTTTACCAATCTATTTGATTCTAATGATAAGATAGAAGGATTTATTTTAAGTAATTCTGATTGTGAGGTGTATAAACGAGTTGCTATTTTCTGGGAGATATATAAGCATAATGATTATAGTGATATAAGATTAAGCAGGGATTTAAATATTGAAAAAGAAATAAATAATGATTTGGAGAAACAAAGGCAACAATTATATACTCTGTTAGAGATTTACAATAATCTTGAAAATGATGAAATAACAGAGGATTTAAAAAAGGATTTAAAAAATCAGGTACATATATTCCCATTGAAGATAAAACTAAGAGAGAAGGTTAAGAGTTTGATTAATGACAAATTGCCTTCTGATAAAAATAAAAGTAAATAAAGTTAATAAATCAATAATATAAAAAAGCTATATTTAATTCTGTATTATTCGTTGGCGAAGTTTTTGTCCAAATCGACAATGCCAGTTATTGGTAAGTTTTCTAAGGCGTTTAGACGTTTTTTGTGTAAGCGTATATTTGCTAAGTGTAGAATTGGTTTTGTTGTGGAACAAGGTGCGTATTTCGGTAATGGTAAGGATATTAAGGTGGGGGATTATGTAGGTATTGGTAAGAATTTTAAGTCTTTGAATAGAATTCTAACCATTGATGGCGAATTGATGATGGGAGAAGATCTCCTTTCCCTTGGTGGCGGACACAATTATGAACATCTATACATCCCAATGGGCAAACAAGGTAATAAACCTTCTACGCCTCTGCATATTTGCTCTGATGTATGGATTGGTGCTCGTGCCATTGTCCTGCCTGGTTGCAAATGTATCGGCAAAGGTGTCATCATCGGTGCAGGCTCAGTTGTAACAAAAGTCATCCCCGACTACGCTATAGTTGGTGGTAACCCTGCCAAGGTGCTAAAGAGTAGGAGAGGGTGAGGCGACCCTCTGCTTGTAAGGCAGTGGGGTGATATATGAGTAAGGTAGGTCCCCCTTTAACTATAGAAATCGATGAGATAATGCCTTAAAATAACTTTTCAAGAAAAATAATATTTTTCATTCAAATTCTTTTGATTATCAAAGAATTATCTATATCTTTGCCCACGAATCAGTTAGATATCAAGATTTTATGCCCATCTAGTTCTATGAAATACAGCAATAGTTACTTCTTGGGGATGAGAGGTAACTATTTTTTTTTATTATTTATGCTAATAAAGAAGATTAGGAGTAATATATTTATTTGAAAGACGATATTTATAAATTATCTATTAAAAGGTAGATAAATTAAAATTATCTATTTTTTTATAGATAATTTTGTATATAATAAAAACTATTCTTATTTTTGCAGAAAATTAAATATTAATTATATGTACGCAACTATTTCTGCTGATGTTGTTTCTTCTACAACTCTATCTGAAATTGAAACTATAGAGTTGAAGCAATATATTGAAGAACAATTGAATGAACTAGAGAAATTATATTCTGGTTTTTGGGGTAGATTAATTAAAGGGGATTATATTGAGTGCCTTATACCTAATGTTTCAGATGCTTTTCGTATAGCTTTGATACTAAAAAATAGTATAAAGTCTTTTGCAGTAAACAAAAGCATTGAAAATAGACTGTTTTGTACTTATGGAGTTCGTATTGCTATAGGTATTGGAAATATGAGAATAGTGGATAGGGAACATGGTATTATGGATGGTGAAGCAATATATCTTTCTGGTCGTTCTCTTACAAAATCAGGTGCTCTAAATAAAGGGACATTAACAATAGAAACCTCGAATGCAGAGTTGTCACATGGTTTGCGAGTAATTGCACTTTTGACTGATGCTATATTAAACGAAGCAACTCCTAAGCAGAGTCTAGTTATTTATTATAAACTACTTGGATATAAGGAATCTGAAATTGCAGATAAAATGAAGATTTATCAATCAACTGTTAATTCTCATTCTTCTTCGGCAAAATGGTATTGCATAGAGGAAGCATTGAAGTATTTTGAACAAATAAAATTTGAAGATTATGAATAGTGAGTTGTTTTTGAGTTTGTTTTTAGTGCATATTATAGGAGATTTTTATCTACAGACAGATAAATACTGCAGATTAAAGGAATCTAAGAAGTTAAAAAGTTGGTTTTTATATGTTCATGCAACAATAATAGGTGGGTTATCGTGGATTGTAAATCCTAGTTGTGACTTTTTATTATATGCTGGGTTAGTTGCAATGTCTCATTTTATTATAGATGCAATAAAAGTTTATTCTCCCAAAGGATTGTGGAGTTTTGTTGTTGACCAATTGATACATATAGTTATATTAATTACGATTTCTACTATTTACGATACTGCAAGTGAGCTACCTATGCTAATGATAAATGATTTTGGGGCTTTATCTACATTACGTTTAATTTGTGCAATCCTTTTGTGCATGAAACCTTCTAATATTCTTATTAAATTAATTTTGGAGAAATATCAGGTAGGAGAATCAGAATCATGTGATAATATTAAGAATGCAGGTGCTTTAATAGGTAATCTGGAAAGGATATTGACAATTGTATTTGTATTGCTAGGCCAATATGAGGCTATTGGTTTTATTGTGGCTGCAAAATCTATATTACGTTTTAAAGATACAGATACTGCAAAGACAGAATATGTTTTAGCTGGTACATTCTTAAGTTTTGGAATTGCGATACTATGTGGCTTAATTGCAAAGGCTTAAATATTCTACTAGATACAGCAATAGTTACTTCTTGGGTTTGAGAGGTAACTATTTTTTTGTAATTTCTGCAATTGGAGTAGCAAAAATCATCATAAAATGATTATAATTGCAAGCAGATTGCAATTTTACTTATAATAAACACTACAATGAATAAAACAATAATCTACACCGTAATCACAGGCGCCTACGACTCTATTAAGCAACCTCTTGTGGTGGAGGAGGGTATTGAGTATATTTTATTTACCAATAATCCTAAGATAATTGAAGCTGGAGTGTGGAAGGTGGTGCAGATTCCTTCTGAGCAGTGGCAGGGTAGGACGGAACGGGAGAATAACATTTTGTTGTCGCGTAAGGTGAAGATGTTGGCACATAAGTATTTGCTAGAGGGCGCCGAGTGGAGTTTATATATTGATGCGGATATGTTGATAAAAGAATCATTGACCGAACTTCTAAAGGATTTGTATGATGATACTTTATTTGCAGCTTGTAGGCATAGTTATTGCAAATCTGTTAGTGAAGAGATAAACGATTTGAAGGCTAAAGGTATGGTAAATACCACGCAGATAGAAAATCAATGGCAACGTTATGTGGAGCGGGGATTTGAGGATGATTTGGGGATTTCTGAGAACGGATTGCTTATTCGAAGGCATAATGATGCTCGTGTTATTGCATTAATGGAATTGTGGTGGGAAGAATATCAAAATGGTTGTTTGCGAGACCAAGTGAGTTTGATGCCATGCATATATAGAACTAGTTTTATGACATATTTTCAATTTATTGAGATGGATATTAGGAATAATAATTTTGTGGAGGTGATGAGGCACAAAGTTGATAAATAAAAATCGTTGACTTTATTGTGATTTATCTGCAAAATGTTATCTTTGTAGATTGAAAATTTAGAAAATACTATGAAACACATAACTCTTATTGCGGGTGCGAGACCAAATTTTATGAAGATTGCTCCGCTGATTCATGCAATCATTAAAGCACGTAAAAGTGGGGTAGATATTGCCTATAGATTGGTGCATACTGGTCAGCACTACGACAAACAAATGTCTGATACTTTCTTTGAAGAACTTAATATTCCTACACCTGATGCAAATTTGGGCTGTGGTGGCGGTTCCCAAGCTCAACAAACTGCTGCTATTATGGTGGCGTTTGAGAAGGAGTTGATGGAAAATCCTACAGATTTAGTTCTTGTTGTTGGCGACGTAACCAGTACCATGGCTTGCAGTATTGTGGCGAAGAAATTGAATATAAAGGTTGCTCATGTGGAGGCAGGTATTCGTTCGTATGATATGACAATGCCTGAGGAAATCAACCGTATGGTGACCGATTCTATCACTGATTATTTCTTTACTACGACTCGTTGGGCAAGTAGCAATCTTGTGAAGGCTGGGATCGACGAAAATCGTATTTATCTTGTTGGCAATGTGATGATTGATACTTTGCTTGCGAATATTGACCGCTTTGTAAAACCTGCTATCTACGATGAATTGAACTTGCAAGAAAAGGGTTATATAATGCTTACCTTGCATCGTCCAGCCAATGTGGATGAAACAAATCACCTTAAAGCGTTGATGACTGAAATTGTTGAAAATGCTAATGGTATGCCAATTATTTTCCCAATTCACCCTCGTACTGCTAAACTATTTGCCGAACTTGGCATTGAAGCTCCAAATTTACATATTGTGTCTCCAATGGGATATTTGGAATTTAACTACATGGTAAAACGTGCGTTGGCAGTGGTTACAGACAGCGGTGGTATTACAGAAGAGACTACTGTGATGGGTGTGCCTTGTATTACCCTTCGTGATAACACCGAACGCCCTGAAACTTGCGAAATAGGCACAAACGAACTAATCGGCACAAATCCAGATAACATTGCTCCTGCATTTGGCACTCTTCTTTCTGGCAACTGGAAAAAAGGCGGTATCCCAGAACTATGGGACGGCAAAGCAGCAGAAAGGATAGTGGAAATTTTGAGGGAGTTGTAGAGCTTTATTAAAAACTATAAAATATATTTTTTGATAGATAAATATAATAGACAGATTAAGATATAATGAAATAGATATATTTAGTGTTATATTATTCTTTGGCAAAGTTTTTGCCAAAATCTACTATGCCAGTTATTGGAAAATTCTCAAAAACTTTTAGACGCTTTTTGTGTAAACGTATATTTGCTTCTTGTGGTATAGGACCTCCACACAGAAAGACATCTCCACCTGCCCATAGATTGTGAAGGTGAATTCCTCATGAAATATCAGCAGTATAAGAAGGAATGGATGAATGAATTGTAGAGTAGTAGGGATTAAAAAAGTAAAGACTGTAACTATTAAGTTGCAGTCTTTTTTTGTGTCTTAAGTTTTAATTAAATACATTTTAAACACAATTTAAATGATATTAGTGGAGGATAAGATTGTAAACATTTTTACATCACAGAGTTCTGTATATTTTATAGAAATGTTATACACATATGGTTTGTATCCATAAAAAATAGTGTTTATAGGTGAAATGTTAATTTATTCATTAAAACGTTTGCTAATATTATGTGGGTTTTGTAATTTTGATTTTATAAATTTTTAAAGTATAGATATGAAGATGAGAACACAAAGGAATTTAAATATTATAGCAAGTACGATGTCAATTTTGCTCTTAATAGTGATAATTATATTGAATATTTTTGATTGGGGTCAATCTGTTAGAGGTTGGACAATAGGAATATTAATATTTGAATTACTAGTACTGTTATTTTTAGTTTTCTCTAATAATTTAAATCAAATAATTGAAATAACAGTATCAGCATATAATAAAGTACCTTTATTCCTTCAAAAAAGCTTATCTAAAATATTTGAAAAGTGGGCGATACAGTTAAAGGCAAAATTAAAAAAAGTAAATTATGAGTACGATAATCTAGCACCAATATTTATAGAAAATTGTAAAAATGCTGAGATATTAAAATTGCAGATAGATAATCCACAAATAAAAAATATCGCAATATCTGGTCCATATGGATCAGGAAAATCTTCATTGTTACATACATTTAAAATATCATATCCTCAATATAAATGTTTAAATTTATCATTAGCTGCATTCTCAGAAGAATATCCTAACAGAATAAAAAAATCTTCTATAAAATCTGTTTCTATTGATCAACTAGAATATAGTTTAGTTCAACAATTCTTCTATCACGTAAAAGCAAAAGATATCCCTGATTCGAGGTTTGGAAGAATACGTAGGTGGAATTGGTTGAATAAAACTATAGCAACGACTTCTGTATTACTATTTATATTATGTAGTTTATATCTAATTAAACCAAATTGGTTAGAAACTATTATTAAAGACCAAGATTTCTTTAGTAATAGTTATTTACAATATACGTGTATAGCAATATCTGGAATAATATTGTTTTACGCTACATATAAATTTGTTTCTTATATACACAAGTTTAATGGTGGTAGAGTAAAATTAATGAATTATGAGATAGAACTGCAAAAGGATATAAAAACATCTATATTTAATCGTTATTTAGATGAATTAGTATATCTATTTCAAACAACTAAATATGAAATAGTTATTTTAGAAGATTTAGATAGATTTGAGAATACAAATATTTTTGCAAGACTTAGAGAACTTAATACTTTACTTAATCAATCTCAAGACATAGGTAGGCGAATAGTGTTTATATATGCATTGAGAGATGGTGTGTTTAGAGAATCAAAAGAAAGAACTAAATTTTTTGACTTTATATTACCAATTGTACCTCATACTAATGTTTCAAATTCAGCTACGCAATTTGTAAAAATATTAAGTAGTATAGTGGAGGAAAATCTAATAAAAGATATTAGTAAGGACTTTTTATATGATGTATCTCCATTTGTTAGTGATTTAAGAACTATTAAGGCTATTGTGTCAGAATTCATGATGTATAGTTCTTATATAAATTTAAAATTATCTAAACGAAACCTGTTAGCTATGATTATATATAAAAATCTTTATCCCAAAGATTTTGAACAAATTTATGAAGGTAAAGGTATCATAGTCGAATTGTTTGAGAAAAAAACAGAAATAATTAATAATCGTATATCTATTATTGATAAAGAAATAGAAGAAATTAATTCAAAGTTAGAGATTATTAATAACGAACCTTTAAATACTGTAGAAGAATTAAATCTCATAATTATAGCTGCTCTTATAAAACAAGTTCCTGAAAGTTCTATTTTATATGATTTTAATGGGAATAGAATAAATTATTGTGAATTATTTAAAGAAGAGAATATAACAAATATATTGAATAAAAAATACCAATATTACTATAATGATAAGTACAATAAGATAGATATATTAAAAATTTTAGGTGATAATTTTAATTATGAAAAAAGAAAAAATACTATAAAATATAAAAGTAGCAGTGAAAACTATGAATTATATACAAAAAAAGATAAATTAGAACAAGAACGTTTAGCATTAAGTCAAATTTCTATGCAGGAATTGTGCATTAGAGAAGATGTAATGAAGTATATTACTGGAGATGAGGAAAATATTAAACTATTAAAATTTCTAATTAGTAGAGGATATATAGATGAAGACTATTTCTTTTATATAACTATTTTTGAAGAAGGAATATTAACATTAAATGATATTGATTATTTATTGTCTATAAAATGCAATGATGATTTCAATGTAAATGACATTATTCATAAATTAGATAATCCCAATATTATATTGCAGCATTTAGCACCGCAAGACTATATGACTAATAAGATTTTAAACATAAATCTTATTAATGAAATTTTGAATCAAAAAGAAGAAACATATAAAACTAATTTAATAAAAAAGATAAAAGAGGGTAGTAACTATATTATAGATTTTTTGAGAAAGTATATAACTCTTGATTCACCAAATGGAGAATTGATTCAATTAGTTGTAGAACATCATAAAATATTATGGAGAAAAATAGAAGATGATTCTTCAATTACTGTAGGTGAGAAAATATTCATATTTAATAAATTACTTAAATATGCTGATTCATTATATATCTATGTAAATAATTATGATGATAAACGATTTAAATTCTTTATAGAAGAAAATCCTTATTTTCAATATATCCAATTACCAGATACAGCTAATAAATTTAAAGAAGTAATTAAATATTTGAATGCAAATATTAAAGAAGTCTCAACTGATACTTCATATAATGAATTCACAGATTTTTTGTATCAAGGTAATTTTTACGCACCTAATAAGAATAATGTAACTTTGATGCTTCAACGATATAGTGACATTGATCTGTCGTTATATAATAGTTCTATTTATTCTGCAGTTATAGATGCAAATATAGAACCACTTGCTTCATATATTAATGCTAATATTGAAAATTTTGTAAAGGAATGTATTTTATCTGCTGGTAATATAGAAGAATATGAGAGTACTATTATTTTATTACTTAACAATGAAGATATTTCGATAGACTTGAGGAATTCTCTAATAGAACATAATGAAACAATAATAGAGAATGTAGAGGCGATAAATGATAATGATTTAAGAAATAAATTATATACTCTTAATAGGGTAAAACCTACATTATTAAATATTACATGTTATTTAGGATATAATGATTTAGATGAAATAAATTCTACTTTACTTAAGTTTATTAATTCTAATTCTGATTCGATAATTAATTGTATTAAGAATTCAGAAGAAAATGATATTGCAATAGAAGCTTTATTAAAGAAAGATGGTGTGATTGATGATGTATGGCAAGAAATCTTTATTAATCGTTTTTATAGGAAGATTATAAAGGAAAATCTCTTCTCTCTAAGAAGTGAACAATTCCTTTTTTATATAGATACAGAAAAGAAAGCTGATTATATATTAGAAAATTTAGGTGTTACAGATATAACTTTAATAAAAAAAGTATTGAACCTATCTAAAAATACAATTTTAAAAATGAAAGGTGTAACAAGATACTTAGAAAATAATCCAGATTTAGAGATTTCTTGCATAAATGATTTATTAATTGCAATGGGAGAGGATTTTGCTATATTAACAACAAATAAAGGTGGAACATTTGAGATAGAAAAATCAGTTGTTGCAGAGAACTTTATAGAAGAATTATTGAAACGTGATATAGTTTCTAATTTTAAAGAACATAATAATAAATATTCTGTGTATATCAAAAAAGTTATTAAGTGATTTTAGATTTATTAATTTTATTCATATTTAATAGCATATAAAATTTTATGAATTCAATTGAACTATACAACCATATTCTCAGTTTATTTCCGACATACCAAACGTATAATGGTGACTATCGAGCAGAATTAGGAAAAGTATTAAGGAAATATCAAAAAATAGTATCATCATCCTCTATATTTGATAATAGATTGGATAGATTGAAAAGTTTATGTAATGCATTAAATGATGTTATTACATTTACATATAAAGGGATGCATAGTAAGGCGTACATAAGATTGAGGCATCAATTGGATGGATATATTAAGGAGAAAAAAGTAATTATATCTCCAATTGTTTCTGAAATTAATTTGCATTCGGTACCTTTTAAAGAGACGTTCTATAGGATGAGAAATATGGGAGAGTATGAAAGAAATAAAGCTAAAATTGAAGATTTATTTCATATTCCATTAAATCTTAGAGGTTATGTAAAAACTCAACGATATAGTTACCCTGGTTATCCTTGTTTGTATTTAGCCCACAGTGTCTATGGTTGTTGGGAAGAGTTGGGGAGACCTAATTTTAAAGAACAAATGGTATCTAAGGTAGTGACTCAAAAGTGTTTTAACCTATTTGATTTAAGAATTCCTTCAGAAGAAGAGTGGAAAAAGAATAAAGACTATTGGGTGCTTATTTTTCCTTTAATCATTGCCTGTATGTTTCCAGTTAAAGATGAAAACTGCATTTTCAAGGCAGAATATATAATACCACAATTGTTAACAGAGTGGGTAATTATTAGACGACAACTAAAGAAGGTGAAAGGTGATTCGGAAGAAGAAATTCCTATTTTTGGAATTATTTATACTTCATCACATCGTAATAATGATTTCCCATTCTTTTCTTCAGATAAACTAGATAATTTAGCAATACCTATTATAGATACACATAAGAGGGAATTTTGTTCAAAATTGTCAGATATATTCTATCTTTCAAAGCCAACCTATTATGAAATAGAGGAAATAATAGATAGTGCTTCTCCATGCGTTGTTGTCTATAAACGTGGGTCGCCTCCTAATTATGAATCTTCGATGTTTGGAAAAATGGAAATGTTTTTAAAGAAAAAGGAAGTATTTAAGGTGAAAACTAAATAAATTATATAATATGAAAAAGCTAGATTGGGCAATTCTTATAATATTAATTTTATCTCCAATATTTATTAATTATGGAGTGTTGGGAATTTGTTTGGGAATAGAGGTTAATGGAAGTTTAGATGGCTGGCTTGGTTTTTATGGGACTCTTGTAGGTTCATTAGTAACAATGTTTGTACTTTATAGAACAAGAATATGGAATCAAGATGATAATAAGATTACGCGTGAAAATCAACATAAGATTCTTCATTATCAAGAGAAACGTTTGTGGCTTCAGTCGTTACGTCAGCAATTAGATTATAATTATAAAATTCTAGATTTCCATAGTGCAATGATGGCTGCTAATGATATTTTATCAAATAAAGAAGATGAAGCAATGAAATTTTTAGCACTACAGAGCAAGAATATTGAGATGCAATCATTTACATTTGATATTTATTTATCTAACGAACAATTATCAGAGTTCAGGCATTCATATGAACAATGTTATCAAACTATATTAAAACAATATGGCGATTTTATTAATGATTTAATTTTTATTTGTACAATGAAAAAATATCACAAAAAAGTAGAAGATATAAAAGTTTATTTAGAATCCCAATTTGAACATTATAATAATATTAAACCAGAAAAGATAGTAGTGCAATCTACTACTTTTATGAATCAATTATACGAATTAGTTAATAATAAGTGTACTTTTGATGATATTAATAGTTTGTGTGCTAAAAGGATATCTGAAGCATATACTATCCAAATAGAGAAAATTAAATTGGCAGAGGTTACTAGAAAATTATTGAGATATGAGGATAGGCAAATAGAGGCGATATTAAAATAGAGAAGGTGAGTTTATGTAATATATCGTTTGAATATAATACAATAATTGTGACAGAATATAATAGTTAAAATTATTTTTTTTATTTTTGTGTATCATAAAATGTATTATCTTTGTGAGAAGAATTTTATTCTTAATTTATTCTCATTACATCTTTTATAAAGTGTAATTTATTTCATTAGAATTTAATTATGCAACAAATATTATTTGAGACATTAGATAAGAAGAAATGGATAAAAGTGATAGTTGATACTTATAACAATATAAATGATGATATTGCATTAGTATTTTCTAAAGAAATATTAGTAAGTAAATTGATGCCAATGCATTTAGTTACGCTAGCATGTTTAATAGATTCATATATAAAACTAAATAAGAATGTATATTTATCAGACAATAATAAAGATGTTTTCCAATATCTTGTATATGATTTGAAATTTAGTTTATACTTTAATTTAGGAAAAGATTATGCCGAACCAGAAAAGTCTGATAATATATTTAATTTATGGAGAATTAATAACGAAGAAAAAGATTTATATCCTAAAGAAATAGAAAAATATTTTAAAAAGGTTTACTTTAAGAATAAAGATTTAAGTCCAATATCTGAGGCTTTGATTGAAGCATATTATAATGTTTTTGATCATTCAAATTCAAATGGTAATGCTTTTTCATTATTAATATTTGATAAAGAAACTAATATATTATATGCGTCTATTTCTGATTTTGGTAAAGGTATAGCTAAAAGTGTTAGAGAAAATGATCAATCAATACAAGATGACATTGATGCGATGGAGAATGCTATTAAAGATAATTATACAATAAAATCACAATCACATAATAGAGGTTTTGGATTAGGGAATATATTAAGTAGCACAAATATCACTCGTATTCTTTGTAATAGTGTAACTTTGATTAATAAATATAAAAAATATAGAATATTTGAAACAGGTTTTGATTATCCTGGGACTCTAATTGATTTTGAGATAAACTTAAGTGGCTTAGAAGATGAAGAATATATAGAGTTATTTAATTTTGATGATTTTTAAAGATGAAAACAGTTTTAATAAATAATATAATATCAGAAAAAACATTAGTACAATCAGGGAATTTATTATTTGATGAAATATATAAATGTATAAATACTAATGAAAAATTAATTATTGATATGAAAGGTGTATCATCTCTTCCTTCTATATTTATGAATGTGTCCTTTGGACGATTTATTGATAATTATGGTTTGGAAAGATTACTATCTACTATAAAAATCATAAATATAACAAAAACCCAAGCAGAACGTATTTCTAGTTATTTCAAAAGGTATAGAACATAAGTATATGGCAGTTCCAATATTTTATGTAAATGAAAAATAGGGTCATACCGCATATGAGTAAGAACCCGACAAATTGACCTTGTGGGAATTATAAATAAAAATAAAACAGGCTGTAACTTCAAGTTCTTTTTGAGTTACAGCCTTTGCTTTGTATTTTTATTTGGTTATTGGTGTGTTTGTTTCTCTAGATATTGAATAATTCGGAGTGGTGTGGCATAATGTAAAATAGTTATTAGCCCTATATTTTGTTAATAATTATAGTATTAATGACTTGGGTTTGTGAAGATAGTTTTGTAAATTAGGAGAAATGTATTATAATTATATAAAATAGATGTTATGCTGTATCCTGAATTTGATTTTATAGAACTTTAAAAGAGGTGTTTAAATAGTCCTTCTCGCGTATATGGTTTTATTGTATATACGAGAGCGCATTCTTACATAGCAAAAGTGTTGAGAGATGAAGATTTTTGGAATGAGCTGGATGAAGTCTCAGGTCCTAATTGGCCAATTTTTGCAGTGAGACCATTAGAACAAGGTTGTTATAAAATGCCTTGTGAAACAAGAAATTCAAATCCTAATATTTGTTGTTCTATGCATGAGGTATGGCATGAACCCAATGAGAATAAAAAAGTACTTGAATGGTTTACATTAGACAAATCAGAAGACTTGCCATGTATGGTGATTTTTGCCTGGAATGATAATGATAAATTAGAAAGAATTGTTTGGAAACTAAGTAATGATTCGTTAGATAGTGCATTTAATTCTATTAGAGAAGTAGTTAACAACGTTACTGAAACAGAAAGTTATATATTGCCAGAATATAAGAACTCAATTTCTGTATATAAAAATGTTAAAAGTTCTCTTGAAGCAAGATTACTTAGAAGAGGTTTTTTAAGAAGTATAGAAAAAATTACAAGAGTAAAGGAGTTGATTAAGTCATTAGTTGGTGATTTTATTTGATTAAAGAAAAGTAAAGATGTGATATGCTTCCCGAAAGTTATACAAAAAAACTTTTCAATTTATTATTTAGAAAATTTATTAAGAAAATATATTTTAGAAAATCTGGTTATCAATTAGAAGAGATAATTCAAAAATGGTATCTAAAAGAAGAATTTAATATGACATCGATAAATTTAAGTAAATCTATATTTCATTCTTTTTCAGAGAATTTATTAGCAAAAGGCTTATGGAGTTATACAAATGGCGATGAATATAAGATATATATAAATTCAAGTCATTTAATTAAGAACAGAGGAACCATTAAATGTACAACAACTTAATGTTAAAAAACAAACATTGTCATCTGCTTCTGTAATATATTATCTAATGTTCTTTTTTGGCTCAATAACAAGATATCACCCATATCTATTTGAAAAAGTTCTTTCTGAAAAAAGAAATCTGGTTAGTTAGTGAATTTCTAAAAACTCAGCCATTACAGTTCATATTACTACTAACATCTAGAATAATAGGTAGACCATTATATACCTCCAGAATGCCATTTATAAGTAATATTTTTGCATAAGTATATTTCATAAACAACCGATGTTATTTATCTCTTTATTAAATTTTACAAAAGTTGGATTATTAGCAAATTTATTATTCATATTTAGATAAAACTTATTTCTTACAAAAGAAATCTATAGCTAGGTCTATTAATGATGTTGTTATGGTTACGTTACGTTTTGAGTCATCGTTTTTAAGGGATGATTTTACAACAGAGGAGATGAAATTTGTTGCCAAGTGGAGCATTTTGTTAACAGGTTTATCTTCTGGTTTATTATTGAGTATATCTTCAATGCCTTGCAGTGTGGTGATAACAGCATTGGCTTTAGCATAATTCTCATTACCTGGTTCAATAGCTTCTGCAATATCAATACTATATTTTACAATTTTTAGTAGATCGTTTACTTTTAATTGTTCATTTTGTTTGTTTTGATATAATACATCTTCTTTTTCAAAGGTATGATTTGGTTTGTATAAAATATTTTTTGCGTATTTGTAATTCTTATTATAGAAAGTATGCTCTTTTAAAATATCTTCAATACCTTTTAAACATCCCTCTGCATTTAATATTACATCTTTATCTGAAATTAATCCCCAATTTATATTTCTTGAAAAGTTATAGCCATATTGTTTTATGAAGATGTTGTCAATGCTAGTTCTTAATTTAGTGCAATAACTAGGATTACTTAATAGTGCATATACAATGGCTTCTATAATTTCATATCTATATCCTTTTGATAGGGCTTTATTAAGATTTGTATATGAAATTTCTAAATTTAAAATTTCATTTGATTCTTGTTCTTTGCTATGTATTGAGTGCATATTCATTAATTTTTTATTATTTATGTTTATCTTATTATTATATACATTAAAATTCACTGCAATTATAGAAAAAAGTTTGTAAACGTTATCTACATTTTACACTTTTTATGTAGTTTTTATGCAATAAATACTCTGTAGTGCATAAAAAACGTACTTTTTTGTGCAGTATAGATAAAAAAAATAGCATTACAAAAAACACTCTAAAAGGTATTCTAAAGGCGTTAATTTACTTTTTTATAAGAAATGTGTAAAATTTTTCGTAAATTATTTTGGTAATCAAAGAATTATCTATACCTTTGCCTCTGAATTAGTTAGTAGTTCTTGCCCCAGTTTAATTCAAATTTAAAAATAGTTACTTCTGCAAAAGAGGTAACTATTTTTTTTGTGTCGGGATTCAAACGTTTGTAAAATTTTTGTAACATAAGATTTGACTCGCGAACCTTCTATAAAGACTCTGTGGTAATATGTAACAATTTTGCAACAAAATTTTAATAAAACTGCAATTACCTAATTTTTATTTTGAAATTATATTTGAACCGAAATCAATGACCAAAGAAACATTGATTAAATAATTTTTAAAAACAGTTTAAATTATAATTATCATGGAGTACAATCTTTATCAATTTTTTAAGAACCCTAGAGTAATAGTAGGGTTGCTAGCTTGGATGTTATCTAGTAGCATGGATGCTAGTGAGGTGAATAGTATAGTTGCTATATCTGCAGATGACGAGGCAACTAGTTTTCTTCTTTCTGATGTACAGCGTATTGATGTTTCGGCAGATGAGACCGATGGCATTATGACTGTTGTTACAAAGGATGGTTATAGTCACGGAGAATATCAAAAAATAATTTTTCCATCAGAGAGTACATCTGTAGGCGATGTGGAAGTGCCTAATGTGTATGTTTATCCAAATCCTGTTTCTAATACCCTTCATGTAAGTGGTGTAGATGAGGAGAATACAGATTTGATAGTTTTTGACCTTACGGGAAAATGTCTTTTGTGTGAAAAGGGGGAAGAGCTTGATGTATCATCTTTAAACAAAGGTACTTATATTCTATTTGTTGATGATCTACATGTTAAATTTATAAAACAATAAAACGTATGAAAAAACTATTATCTCTTTTAATAATAGCTTTATGCATGTCTTATGTTTGATCTATTCGCCCAGTTTTACCTTGAGATTTTGTGATATTTTGTTATGATATTGATATTCAATTAATTAATAGTTGATAATTTTTAAATTTTAGACATTATGGCAGTAAAATTTTTTAAATGTAATCACTGTGGTAATGTGATTATGAAAGTAGTAGATGCTAAAGTTCCAACAATGTGTTGCGGAGCAAGAATGGTAGAATTAGTACCTAATATAGAAAATGCTAATATATTAAAACATATGCCTGTAGTGTATAGGCTAGATAGTTGTAAAATAAAAGTGGAAGTGGGTAGTGTGCCTCATCCAATGCTCCCTGAACATCATGTTGCATTTATATATGTGGAATGTGAAAAAGGTGGTATTCTTGTAAACCTGACAGATAAATCTGAAGCGATAGTTTGCACATGCAAGGATGATCCAATTGCTGTGTATGAATATTGCAATCTACACGGACTTTGGAAAGCAGAACTATAAATAAATATAATAGCTAGTTATGAAAAAGTTTATACTATTTTTAGTTGTGTTGCTATGTATAGTATATTTAGTTGACGCACAATCAAATTTATATGTTTATGAAAAAGATGGAGAGGTAACTTCTTTTGAAACATCTGAAGTTGATAGTATTAGTTTTACCGCTCCAAGTTATTATCCTATAGAACCAAATGACGAAGAAGAGTCGTTTGAATATGTGGATATGGGACTTTCTGTAAGATGGGGTACTTGTAATGTAGGTGCTACTACTCCTGAAGGATATGGATATTATTTTGCGTGGGGAGAGGTAGAAACTAAAGATTATTATTACCTTAATAATTATAGATGGGCAGCTAGTGTTTCTGGTATGATTCTTAAATATTGTACTAATAGTTTTCTGGGTAATGTAGATAATAAAACACAACTAGAACCAGAAGACGATGCTGCACGTGTAATATGTGAAGATAGGTGGAGAATACCTACAGAATACGAGTTTAATGAGTTGATTAATAATTGTTCCATTACCTGGACAAGTAGTAATGGGGTGTATGGTTTAGAGTTTGTTTCAAATAAAAATGGCAATTCTATATTCATACCAGCTGCTGGCTATTATTATGATGTTGAAAAGGATGTGGATTATTTTGGATATTATTGGACATCAACATTAGATATAAATGATTCTACTAGAGCAAAACAATTTGCATTCAACGAAGATGGGCATAAAATAAGTTCTAGTACTCGTTATTTTGGCCAACCAATTCGTCCTGTCTTACCATAAATAATTAGGTTTGTTTATAGTTCTTTAAAAGATGGGTTGAGATGAAAACGGCTTCTGTAATAAGACCTAAAAGCAGAGTCTTTGAACTTAATTTAAAGGAAATCTGGCAATATCGCGATTTAGTTTTGATGTTTGTCAAACGTGATATAGTTACACTTTATAAACAAACCATTTTAGGACCATTGTGGAATGTTATACAACCTGCAATTACTGTTGCAATGTATATGCTCGTATTTGGTGGCATTGCTGGTATCCCTACAGAAGGGATACCACAGCCACTATTCTACCTGTCTGGAGTGTGTATGTGGCAATATTTTTCAGATTGTTTAACCAAAACCTCAAATACTTTTGCCACCAATGCAGGTCTATTTAATAAAGTATATTTCCCAAGGCTAATCTGTCCACTTTCTGCATTATTTAGTAATTTATTCCGTTTTTGTATTCAATTTTTCCTATTTGTGGCAGTATATCTGTTTTATGAGTTTAGAGGAACAGATTTAAATCCCAATTGGTATATTTTGTTAATGCCACTACTCGTGCTAATGCTAGGTGGCATAGCGTTTGGCATAGGAAATATTATATCAACAATTTCAATAAAATATAGAGATATGCAAGTGCTGTTTACATTTATAGTGCAAATATGGATGTATGCCACACCAATTGTTTATCCTCTTACAGAAGTAAACGGGAATTTTTTTGGCATAGATTTGAATACATTAATTTGTTTAAATCCGATTACGCCTATTATAAGAATATTTAGATACAGCTGTTTTGGAGTGGGAGAGTTTGCTGGTTGGTTGTGGATTGCTTATAGTTTCATATTTACGATAGTGATTTTGCTTGTTGGCATGATAATGTTTAACAGAAAAGAACGAATATTTATGGATACGGTTTAATAATAAAACTATGTGTACAGCAATAGAATTTAATAATATAAGTAAACAATATCACTTGGGGGTTGTATCGACCAAAACACTAGGTCAAGATATTTGCAATTGGTGGATGGTAAATGTGTTGGGCAAACAAGATATTTACACGGAAGATATAGATGTAAATTGTCATTGGGCACTGCGTGATATAGACTTCAAAGTGGAAGAAGGCGATGTGGTAGGAATAGTTGGAAAAAACGGAGCAGGGAAGAGTACTTTGCTGAAACTGATGTCGAAAATAGTGGCTCCAACTACAGGTTTTATCTATACAAATGGCAGAGTAGGTTCTCTGCTAGAAATTGGAACTGGTTTTCACTATGAAATGACAGGACGTGAAAATATATTTATGAATGGTGCCATACTTGGCATGACGCAAAAAGAAATAAAACACAAACTAGATGAAATTATAGACTTCTCGGGGTGTGAACTTTATATAGACACTCCCGTGAAACGTTATTCTCAAGGTATGATGGTGCGTTTGGGATTTTCTGTGGCTGCACATTTAAACCCAGATATACTTGTTGTAGATGAAGTTTTGTCTATTGGCGACAGCGAGTTTCCGCGTAAAGCTGTGAATAAACTCAAAGAAATAAATAAACACGGCGTAACAATACTTTTTGTAAGTCACAATATGGAAACAGTAAGTTCGCTATGTAAAACAGGTTTTCTTCTAGAGAACGGAAAAATAAAATCAGCTGGCGATATAAACGAAATTGTATCGCAATATAAACAAATTAAATATTAGAATTATGAAACAAATTAGAATTTTTAGATTGATAGGAGGGGGAGAGTTATGGAAAAGATTAGACCTCTTCTTATAGTAATGACTCCAGTGCGCAACGAAGCATGGGTATTACACGCATTTTTAAAAACTACTTCCACTTGGGCAGACTTTATAATTATTGCCGATCAAATGTCAACTGATGGTAGCAGAGATATTTATGGGCAATATGAGAAAGTCGTTCTCATAGACAATAACAATCCAGATTTTAACGAAGCAGAACGTCAGTCGATGCTTGTGGCAAAGGCTCGCGAGGTGGCAAACAAAAGAGATTGTGTTCTTTTTGGCTTGGATGCTGATGAAATTTTTACTGCAAATTATACAAATACAGATGATTGGAGAAGTATATTAAATTCAAATCCTGGTGCTGTATTTTGGTTTAAATGGGCAGAGATTTCTCCAAACAAAAAACACTACGGAGACTCAGTTTACTATCCTTGGATGTTTCACGACGATGGCAAAGAGCCTCACGGCAACTATGTTCGCAATATGCATTCTATGCGCATTCCTTATCCTATAGTTGCTCAGCAGACACATTTTGTAAATGATTTCAGAATACTGCACCTTGCATATTTAAAAATGAATAGAGTAGCAAGTAAATGTAGATTTTACAGTTTTGTAGACTATGAAATGAATAAACGTTCTGTAGTTAGTTTGTCTAGAAATTATCGATACATAAAAAAGCTGGAAGAGTTTTCCATAAATGACAATTTCTTTGATTATAACGAGAATATTAGTGTATTGAACGAAGTAGATACCACGTCAAAGAAATTTTGGTTTGACGATTATATATTGGAAAGGTGTCTTGCAAATCTTAGTGCTATAGCCAAACTTGATATTTGGGACAATGACTTTCTTGAAACCTACAATCTGAAAGATCCAAGAAAATGGTATCACAAACTTCTCCACTTTTACCTTCACAAAACCCAAAAATACAAATCAACCTTCATAGTACGAGCCATAGATAAGGTGTTGAAGATGTTTGTGTGATGTTGTTTTGAGTAAGTATTGTTGTATAAAAAAAGTGACCCTACATGAGTTCATATCAGAGTTGAATCACTGTAGGGTCGGTTTTGTTATTATTTCTTCTTAAGTTTCCTTTTTAGTTGAACTATTTTATCTGTTATTTTAGGACCAATAAGGTCTCTTGCAATAAAATTCTTAAATTTTTGCCAGCGAGTGCGTTCTACCCATGAACCTGCAAAATGGTGAATACAGCATGTGTTGCTGGTTAATTTAAGTACACGAGTGCTAGTTAGCGGACAGAAATAATCTACAGGGAAAACGTGCATATCATCTTTATACACACCATATTTACCTGTTATTTCAAAACCATTTTTTACCATAATATCTGAAATGGTAACTGTATTAGGAGTCATATCAAGTGTACCGTCTGGGTTGATAAAATGTTTATCATTGTAATATGCCAATTGTTCTGTAACCCAAATACCTTTTGGGGCGCTAGCCATAAGTCCTGTAACAGGAGACATTCCAGAACTTGCCTCGTAACCAGTAAATGCAGGTAACTTTAGAAACTCATCTAGTGGTTTTAAAATTTCTACGTCTGTGTCCATATAAACGCCACCATAGTTGTATAAAGCCCACAAACGGATATAATCTGTTACAAAAGCAAATTTACGAGATTCGTATGCCTCTTTTACGTATGGAACACTATTAATATCAAATGTATCTTCGTTCCAAAGTTTAAACTCATACTCAGGAAGGTATTTCTTCCACGATGCAATGCATTTTTCTGCCAGTTCAGGCATTTTGCCTCTACCAAACCAACAATAATGTATAATTTTAGGTATCATAATTTTTTTATTTTTTCATTACTTCGATGATGCGTCCGCAAGCAAGGCCGTCACCGTATGGGTTGATGGCTTCGCTCATTTTAGTGTAAAGTGTTTTGTCTTCTAGTAGGTTTGAAACACCTTGTTCAATTTTGTCGCGATTGGTACCAACAAGTAAAACAGTACCTGCTTCTACCGCTTCTGGTCGTTCTGTAGTGTCACGCATTACTAATACAGGCTTGCCTAAACCAGGAGCTTCTTCTTGTACGCCGCCACTATCAGTTAAAATCAAATATGATTTCTCCATTAGGTATACAAATTGAAGGTATTGAAGTGGTTCAATTAAGAAAATATTGCTTGCATTGTCGCCCAAAATTTCCATAACAGGTTTGCGCACGTTTGGATTTAAGTGCATTGGATAAACAAAATCAACATTTGGGTATTGTTCTGATAATGTTTTGATTGCGTGACAAATATTTAGGAAACCTTCGCCAAAGTTTTCTCTGCGGTGGCCTGTAATAAGAACCAAACGTTTGCCATCAGCAAGTCTATTGGTATCGTAACCCATTGATAATAATTCTGCTTGTAGGGCAGAACTTAATTCAGTTTCAGATTCTATCTTTTTAACCACCCATTGAAGCGCATCAATCACAGTATTTCCAGTTATAGTAATAGTGCTTTCTGCCACATTTTCTTTGAGTAGATTTTGTTTAGAAAGTGGGGTTGGTGAGAAATTATAAGCTGCAATGCGACCAGTAATTAAGCGGTTCATTTCTTCTGGCCATGGGCTGTAGATATTACCTGTTCTTAGTCCAGCTTCTACGTGAGCAACAGGAATTTGTTGATAAAATGCAGCTAAAGCAGATGCAGTAGAAGTGGTAGTATCACCATGCACAAACACCACGTCAGGTTTTACTTCTTTAAGCACGTCACGCATACCCAAAAGGATACGACTTGTTACATCGTACAAATCTTGATTTGGTTTCATGATGTTCAAATCATAGTCTGGCACAATTTGGAATAAATCCAACACTTGGTCTAGCATTTCTCTGTGTTGACCTGTTACACAAACTATAGTTTGAAAATCTTCTGGATGTTTCTTAAACTCATGCACTAGTGGTGCCATTTTTATCGCCTCTGGACGTGTGCCAAAAACAAGTAATATTTTTTTCATTTGTATAGTATTTGTTATTAAGATAACCTATTTTAATAGGTTTGTTAAGTCAATCTTCAAAGATACTTAAAAACAAACATCTAAACAAATTTTGGTTTAAAAATATTTTGTTATTACTCGCTACGCTCGTCCTAACTCCTCACTCCTCACTATCTTCTTTACTCTTCGTCACTGTCTAACGGCTCAAAGAAATTTTCGTCGAGATAGTTATCTATATCTCGGCGTTCTTTTTTGGTTGGGCGGCCGGTGCCATGGTCGCGTTCGCCAGACATAGACATGCGGGTGAGTTCAAGGAGTTTGTATTGGTCGGCAGGGGTGATGTTCATCATGTAGTCTGATACTAGTTTTGCGCCTACACGGTTTTCGGTAATTTGAATAATGCGGTAAGTGTAGACTATTGGCGACTTTTTGATTTGCACAGTCATGCCTTCCGAAACGCAAAACGATGGTTTCACAGGCATATTATTTACCAAAATGCGACCTGCTTTACAAGCATCTGTGGCTATACTTCTGGTTTTGTAGAGCCTCATGGTCCAAAGCCATTTGTCTATTCTAATCAACTTCATTTTGAGTTAAATTGATTCATTGTCTTTTCTACACCTGCAAGGCAGAAACTTTTGATTATCTCACCACAAGTTTCTAGTTTTTCTGGCATGGCAGACATTTGTTCGTCTGAAAATTTGCCAAGTACATAATCTACTTGTTTGCCTTTTGGAAAATCGTTGCCAATACCAAATCTTAGGCGAGAGTATTTTTCTGTGCCAATAAGGTTTTGAATATTGGTAAGACCATTGTGTCCAGCGCTGCTACCTTTTGGTTTTAAGCGCAATGATCCAAAGGGTAGGGCTAGGTCGTCCACTAACACAAGTAGGTTTTCTACTGGTATTTTTTCTTCGGCAAGCCAATATCTTACGGCGTTGCCACTTAAGTTCATAAATGTATTTGGTTTGAGCAATATAAGTTCAGCATTTTTTACCCTGCATTTTGCCACAGCCCCGTAACGCTTCTCGGTAAAAAAAACATTAGACGCCTTAGCGAAGGCGTCTAACATCATAAATCCTATATTGTGGCGGGTTTCGTGGTATTCAGGACCAATGTTGCCCAAACCGACAATTAAGTATTTCATTTTGGATTATTTTTTATTAGCAGCAGCTTGAGCACCACGTGCAGCACGT
>JAEIGA010001967.1_pt1 | contig 32785 bp, 57 predicted proteins | sample 9270691 | NCBI WGS metagenome assembly JAEIGA01 (sample SAMN17057246, study PRJNA624740) | gut metagenome | biome: biome; isolation source: fecal sample | host: Bos grunniens | place: China: Xizang | collected 2019 | reverse complement strand
TTACAGCTGATGAAATCGCTGACTGGACTGTTTGGGAAAACAAATTCTTTGGTATCTTACCTGTAGAACTTGAAACTGGTGCTGAATTCATAATGGCTAAACGTACTTATGTTGGTAACTTATGTACTTTAAAAGACAAAAACGACCAACCTATTAACAAAGCTGGATTTGATGTAGCTGATAGACAACACAAATTCAACGAAATTCCAGTTAACCGTGTTCCTGAAACATTATTCAAATCATTCGATGCGTGTGCTAATGGTGAATACTTCGGTATGTACTGGGTAGGTTCTAAAGCTTACGCAATCAACGAAAACTTACAAGTATCTACATATCATTACTTTGACCACGAAACTAACCAATATGTTGATAAAATGATTTTCATCAACGATGGTAAGATTTTAGATCCATCATACATCTACTTACTACAAAAGAAAGTAGCGTAATTTCAAATGAGTGACAACGTTCGAGTATTAGTTCTTAAAGAATTCTATGATATAAAAGATAGAGAAGTTATAATTCGCAAAGTTGATGATGAGTACGAATGTACAAAGCAACGTGCGAAATACTTAATCGAACGTGGATACGTAAGATTAATGGAGGGTGAGTAATACACTCACTCTCTACCCCTTAAAAGTGATTTTAAGGCACAAAAACGGCTCAAAAACGCATTTTTAATTTAACTTTAAGTATTTGTTAGGGTCAAGTATAAAAGTGCGAAAATAAACGATTTTAAAGAGGTGATTATATATGACAGATGCTGAATTATTAGTTCGTGTTAAATCGTTAAATGATTACGGTGAAAATGATTATGCTGACGACAAATTGACTGAGGCTATTATATGGGCTAAGGGACATTTGAAAAGAGCTGGATTAAAAGATGAGGTAATTAATTCAGATGAAAGTGTCGGTATAATCGCTCATATGGTTGATGATTTTAACAAACGAAGAGGTATAAGCCAATTCGTTAGAGATAGCATAGCACAAATAATTATGACTGGCGGTGGAACGGGTGTATAAAGACTACGAACCATCAGCTCCGTTTGATATTCCATTTCAACTTTTAAAACGTCAAATTGTGGATGTTCCAGGAGTAATGGTAGAAGATCATATTCCTGACTTTAAAGGTTTTTGTTCTTGTATCACTTATTCTACAAACGATACTAATTTTGCTAACTTACAAACAAGTCAAGAAATTTGGCATTTCGAAACACATTATACTAACAAAATTAAAAAGGGTGACCGTATTAAATTGTTAGATGATGATAGTATTTTTGATATTGTTGGAGTTCCTGAGAATGTTCGTAGACAAAATAAGTATCTAAAATGTAAGTTGGTTAGAATTAATGGCTAGTAAGAACGCTAGAAAACGTAGTAATAAGAGAATTGTCTACGTTAGTGAAAAGGGTAAAACCAAACATAGTTCATCCATTAAGAGAAAAGATGCGTTTTTTCTCGAGTTTGATACAACTGAGTGGCTTAAACAATTTGATAAAAAAGCTGAAGATTTTAAAGGTAAAGGTGGAGCGTTCGAACGAGCGGTCGAAAGAATTACATATTTAGTTGGTCAAGACTTTTTAGTTTTTATGAGTCAACATAAATTTACAGGTTTAACACGATCAAGTTTAACACCGCAACCGAATTTATATTGGGGTGATGCTACATTTTACAAGACTGTAGGTACGACTACCAAAGGTAAAAAAGGTTTTACAGGTCACGAAGTTAAAGTTGATAGAACTGAAAACAGCTTATTTGTGGAATTTGGGTTTCAAATAGATCAAGGAGGTTTACCAGCGTTATTCTTGGATATAGGTAGACCTGGTATTAAATATTCGAATGGTACTGTTAGTAAAGAAATGAAACCATCATTTTTTGTGTACTATGCTGTTGAAAAAAATATTCATACATTTAATAAAATTTTTAGAGAAGAAGTGATGAAAGAGTTAGGAGGTTTAATATGAAATCATATTTAATGCTTATAGCAAATGAAATGGATAAACCAATGTACAGACAAGGTACGGTTATTCCTGGTATTGAACCTACTGACTTTTTTACATATTGGAGCATTGCTGACACTGATGAATATGCCGATAATGTATCTTTATTTTTAAAAGATAGTTATCAAGTGTATTTCTATTGTCATACAAAATGCTTATTAACGAACGAAAATTATTTGGAAGATGCTATGCGTGAATTTAAAGAAAAGGCTGAAGCTTATGATTTAGTCGTTTCAAAACCGCAAGATATAGCTGCTCCAGATAAGTACGTTGGTCAAATGTGTCGAGTTAGTTTTGCACGACACGAAGAAATTTAATAGGAGGAAATAAAATGTCTGAACAAGTATTTAGATTTAGAGGTTGCGATAATTTATATATTGCTGAAGTTACTGAAGATAGTATCGATGCGATTACATATGGTTCACCAATTAAATTAGCACCACTTGCTGAAGTAGGTAAAACTACAGCTAGTGATAGTGGTACTGAATATGGTGATAACAAACCATTAATCGTTATCAATTCTGAGGGACCAGATGAAATCAGTCTTAGTGTTTTCGGTATTTCATTAAAGAACTTATCTATAATTTTAGGTAAAACATTTGATGAACAAAAAGGTATGTATATCGATAACGCTAGAGAAACAAAATATTTCGCATTAGGCTATCGTGAAAAACTTACTAATGGAAAATTCCGTTATGTTTGGCGTTTCAAAGGTGTATTCAGTATTCCTGATGAGGGTGCAGCAACTGAAAATGATGGTGTTGAAAGCACAGGTCAAGAAGTTAGCTACACAGGTATTATGACTACTCACGAATTTACTAATGGTGGGTCAGCTAAAGGTATCATTGTTGACACTCAATACGAGGGTGCAAACGTAACTGATTTCTTTACAGCGGTTGTTACACCTGATACACAAACAGCGTAAGCTAAAATTTTTAAAGGAGCAAAACTATGGATTTAAAATTAAATATCTATAAAAAGGGTGAAGTAGTTAAAACTTTATCTACTTCTACATACGAATTAACATTGGGTGTTTGTGAAGATTTAATTAATCTTTTAGGGTTAGGAAAATTAACTGAAACTGACAAAGAAGATATTAAAGTCAGTGAATTATCAGACTTAATCGTAGTTCACTGGGATAAGTTTATCGAGTTATTACACGAAATCTTTCCTGACTTAACTGAAGACGATCATCGTGGAATTAGGGTCGTAGAACTAAAAGATTTAATTGTTACAATCGGAAAAGACACATTTAAACGTTTATTTAATTTTAATAAAAAATCAAAAAACTAAAAGAGGGTGGGGGAAATTCTAACCTCACCCTTTATGAAAGTTTGTTCGAATGTCAGGTGATTATTTGCGAAAGATTTCACTTGTCACCAATACAGTTAAGACAAGAACGATTTAGAGAGTTCTTATTATTAGCTGAAAGAATAATTAGACATAACCAAATTGAGAAAAGTAAATACAAAAAAGTTAAAACTAAAGATGGTTATAAATACGTTCGTAAAGTATATGCGAACGATAGTGAACGAATTTAACCAAGAAAGTGAGGTGGTTAAATGGCTGAAAAAGGTAATATTATTGGTTTGGCGATGGGTTTAGACACATCGAGTTTGAAAGCGGGCTTACAAGATGCTAGTAGACAAATTAAAAACGCAGCTGCTGAATTTAGTGCTGCAAGTAGCGGAATGGATGACTGGACTAAATCTACTGAGGGTGTACGAGCTAAAATCACACAATTATCCAAAACTTTAAACGTTCAAGAAAAAGCGTTAGAGATGTTAGAAAAAGAGTACAAAGATAATTATGAGGGACAAAAAGAAAATACAGCCGCTGCAATTAAACTACGTACTCAAATCTTAAACCAAAAAGCTGCTGTTAATAAAACGGCTAAAGAATTAAAGAATTACGAAGATACTTTAGAAAAAGCTGAAAAAGGAACACTCGATTTAAAAGAAACTACTTTAAAAGGTGGTAAAGCCCTTGAGAAGATGGACGATGCCACTGAAGAAGCTGAGGGTGGATTTACCATCTTAAAAGGAACTATGGCTAATTTATTAGCTCAAGGGGTTTCTAAATTAATTAGTGGATTTAAAGATTTAGCAACGTCAGCTGTTAATATGGCTGAGGCAACCAGGGAATATCGTGACGATCAAGCTAAATTACAAGCTGCGTTCGCACAATCAGACAAGTCAGCTGAAGTAGCTACACAAACTTATAAAACTCTATTTAGAGCAATTGGTGAAGAAGATACATCAGTCGAAGCTGCTCAACAATTGGCACTACTTGCTGATAGTGAAGAACAAGTTGCTAAATGGGCGGAACTTGCAACAGGTGTTGTAGGTACTTTTGGTGATGCACTTAAGGTTGAAACGTTCTACGAGGCTGCTAATGAAACTTTAAAACTTGGTGAAGCAACTGGGGCGTTTACTCAAATGTTAGAGGGAACGGGTGTAAACGTTGAGGACTTTAATACTAAGCTAGCATCGTTTACTACTGAAGAAGAAAAGGCTGCTTATATGCTTGAAGTGTCTAAGGATGCTTTAGGTAAAGCTGGTGAAGAGTTTGAGAACACTAACAAATCAGTTATGGATGCCCGAGATAAAACGGCTGAATTTACCGAAACTCAAGCTATACTGGGTGAGAAGATGGAACCAGTTAGTGCTGCTATTACTGATTTTAAAGACAAAGTGTTAGAAACTATTATAGCAAATGTTGATTTTGAAGAAGCTGCTGAAAAAGTTACCGATGTTTTAGAGGGACTATTCGATGCACTACAATGGGTTGTAGATAATAAAGACTGGTTAAGTGCGTTAGCTGGAGTTATTGCGGGTATTGCGGCTGCAATGGGTATTTTAAATGTTGTATTAGGTATTCAAGCTGCAATTATGGCAGCTAATCCTACTACGTGGATCATTCTTGGAATTATCGCAGCAATTGCAGCTTTAATTGGAATTTTTGTTTTAGTGATTAAAAACTTTGATGAAATCAAAGCTGCGGGCGATGCTGCTTGGGAATGGATAAAAGGTGTTTGGGAAAAGGCATCTACTTGGTTCAAAGAAAACGTTATTGATCCATTAGTCAAATTCTTTAAAGGTCTATGGAAAAGTATTACAGAAACATTCGGTAATGTAAAAGACTGGTTTACGAAAAAATTTAAAGAAGCGTGGGAAGCTGTAAAATCCGTATTCTCAAGTGTTGGCTCATTCTTTAGTGGTCTTTGGGACACTATTAAAGAGAAATTCGAAAATATCGGTCAAAAAGTCGGTGATGCAATTTCATCCACATTTAAAAAAGCGGTTAATGGACTTTTATCATCAGCTGAAACTGTGCTTAACACACCTATTAAGGGAATTAACGCTGCTATTAAATTACTGAATAAAGTACCAAAAGTTAATATTGGTACTTTAAAAGAATTTACATTACCACGAATGGCTTTAGGTGGGGTAGTTAAAAAGGCAACTACAGCTATCATTGGTGAAGATGGTGCGGAAGCCGTTATTCCACTTGAAAGAAATTTAGGTTGGCTTAAAAATTTAGCTAGTCAATTAGCATCTGAAATGCAAGGTGTTAATGGTGGTATGACTAGTGTACATAATTCTAATAGTACTAATTTCACACAAATTATCAATGCTCCAAAACAACCACCTATTGATGAGTTGTATAGAAGAACTGGTAATTTAATTGACTTAAGTAAGGTGGTGACTCAGTAATGTATGAATGGACTATCGAATACAACGGGAACAAATTAAATTTAACTGGTTGCGAAAAGAAGTGGCAATTAATATCTGTTAAAGGTATTAATCCAGTTGCTGTAGATTTAAATACTTCCAAGCGTGTAGGTGTTCCTGGAGTACATAAAACTGGGTCACAAACGCCTGAACGAGTTTTAACTTTTATGTTAAGGGTTAACCATCCGTGTGAAAGAAATCGACAAGAATTACTTGATTATTTAGTACCTAACGCTGAAGTAAAAATTACTTGTAGAACACCACTAAAAACTGTGTATACTACAGGAACAATTAGTATGAATGATTACGATACATATACTCAATCACAAATTATGCAATTTGAAATTGTGTGTGAGCATCCTTATTTTATAGCAAGTGAAACTCGAAAAGATGTTAATCTAAAATCTCGAGGTGGGTTTAGTTTTCCATTGAACGTAGGTATTAATGAAACTTATCGTTTCGAAGAATATTATTTTACGGATAAAGTAGTCGTATATAATTACGGTCAAATCGCTACAGGTGTTGAAATTGAAATTAAATGCTTGGATACACTTGAAAAGCCAACAGTTTATAATGTCGATAACCCTAGTGAGTATATCGAATTAAACGATACATTCTTACCTGGTGATATCATTAAAATTAATACTAATACACCATCTAAAAAAATTACGTTAGTTCGCAACGGTGTTGAAACAAAGATTATGCGAAAACTGGTATTTCCAGTTACTTGGTTCACAATATATAAAGTATTAGTGTTAGCAGTTAATTATGCTGACAAAATGTTATTAGATGTTTATACACACGATGAAGTAGCGGGTATATAATATGAATTTACTTTTATTAGATGAAAATCGTGAATTAATCGACATTATTTCGCACTTTGAACAAATATTGTGGACAAAGAAATTACGAGATGTTGGCGGTTGTTTAATTACAATTGCTGCGGATAAAGAGTTGTTATCGCAATTATTATTCGAAGTAAAATATATTAGTCGTGAAGATGATGATATGGTTTGTGAAATAGTTAAAATCAGTTTAAATGTTGATAAAGAAACTGGTAAGAAAACAATTAATGTTACTGGTTTAGCGGTCACTAATATATTAAATAGAAGAATTGTTTGGGAACAAACTCACTATACTACAAGTGCCGAAATGTTTATTCGTAGATTAGTTTTAGACAGTATAGTTGCTCCAACTGATGATACTCGTTTGATTGAATATTTTAAGTTAGGTAAAATTATGAATTATACTGAACAAATCACTAAACAAGTAACACACGATAATGTATTAACGGTTGTTAAGGATTTATGTACTACATACAATTACGGATTTAAAACGATTTTGGATCAGGATAAAAATTTTGTTTTCCAACTATATAGAGGTTTAGATTGTTCTAAAAGCCAAGCTGAGAACGATTATATCGTATTTAGTACCGATAATAACAATTTAAACTCGCTAGATTGGGAAATTGATTATAGTGAGTTTAAAAACGTAGCATTAGTCGGTGGTGAGGGCGAGGGTACAGCTCGCAAAACTAAAGCCGTTGGAACAGCTACTGGTATTAATCGATATGAAATGTTTGTTGATGCTAAAAGTATATCAAGTGAAGAGGGTACTATAACAAATTACGATGATGTATTAAATGAGAGTGGTGAAGAAGCTTTATCTAACCAAAAAGCTAAACAAACTTTAAATTGTTCTATCGATATTAATTCTTATACTTATAAAGTTGATTATGATCTAGGTTACAAAGTGACTATTGAAGATACTGATTTTGGTGTTACATTCGATGCTACTATTGTTGAAGTTGTAGAAACTGAAGATATTAATGGTTACCGAGTAACTGTTAATTTAGAAATTTAGGAGGTGATTAAATGGCTGAACGAAGTGGTTTTTATCCATCAAATCCAGAGCTAGGTATTAATAACGAATACTTAGGTTATGAGATGGGTAATTTATATAGACGTGTTTTAAGCAATGGTGTATTTGCTAATAATGATGGTACACCTAGTAATGATTTACAAGTTTTAGCTAGTGCTGGTTTAACTGTTACGTTAAAAGCTGGAATGGGAATATTCTTAGGTCAATGGTACATAAACGATAGTGATATCAATTTCACATTAGAGGAAGAAGCTAGTTCTAATCGAATAGACTTAATCGTAATCGAAGCTAATAAAAGTGAAACAGTATTAACTACTAAAGCTAAACTTATTAAGGGAACGGCTGCAACTGTACCAACAGCTCCTGAATTAATTTTTAACGATACAGTAGCTCAATATCCAGTAGCTCAAATTAATATTACAGCTGGTATTAGTACAATTACACAAAGTTCGATTAAAGACTTGCGTGGAACTAGCCCAACTTTATGGATAACAAGTTTAGTTCAACAAGTTGATACAACTACATTATTTAATCAATTCGATGATGCGTTTTGGACTTGGTTCAATAATGTAAAAGAAACTTTAGCAACAACTACTTTAATTCGTAAATACACTGGTTATGTTAATTCGATTGAAGAAAATCAAACTGAATTTACTGTACCAATTTCCGAGTATAATAGTGTACTAGATATTTTACAAGTTCACATTGAGGGTCGTATTTTACGTGAGGGTGTTGACTATGAAAAGAACGGTACAACTGGTATTACATTAACAAACGGACTTCCTGTAGTTGGAACGTTGTTATATTTTGAAGTATTTAAGTCAGTGGATGGCTCAGATGCTGAAACTTACGTACAACGTTTATACGCGTTAGAACAACGAGTTGGTAAAAGTATTATTACTAGTGATACTGGAACTGATAAATTAACTATTGTAAGTTCATTTGGTACTGAAATATTAAATAAGGGTATTGGTTTCCATACTTTATATGTACCAAATACAATTACTGGTTTACCTGTAAGCGGTAAAGTATGGCGTGGGTGGTCTAGTTTTACAAGTGCTACTAAAGGTTATGTTGTAGTAATTAGTGAAGATGGTGATGTATATACTATTAATTATAATAGCGGTTGGGGTGTATGGCGTGGCTTATATCAACATAATAAAGCTCTATTATATACATCAACTGATGGTAATGTATTAGCTGCAACTTCTACTGTTGCTCCAACTAAACCGTTATCACGATGTGCTAATGGTTGGATATTACATTTCAACAATTTCCACTACCACGTACCAAAGGTGAGATACGATGGATCTAACTGGAACGGTGAATATGTTTTAGTTGAGATACCTTATAATATGAGTGCTGATGGTACTACTAGACAAACTGGTATGAAGAAGATCGTACTTACTGATACGACTATTAGCGGTGTTGAAGCTAACGTATTAAGCGTAAATAAAGATATCAAGCTGTTCGGAATTACCGAATACTAAGAGGCTCGAAAGGGTCTCTTTTTTATTTTTATAAACTTTTTTAAAAAATTATTATCAAATCGGTTGCAAATAAAATGTGTTGGGTGTAAAATGTCCGTGTCGCTGGTAGTTATTACCAGTTTTAGAGAAAGAGGTATTATATGAAAGTTTTAAAAAATGCTACACAAAAAAACGTTATGTTAAATAAGGATTATTATAATGATTATAAAATCAGAGAGTTATTAAATAATAAAGAAGTATGTTTCTTCGATGATAATTTTGATGAAAATTATGATTACACAGAATATGTTAGAAATTTTAGAGAACCTGTTTTACGTATATTTTTAGAAAAAGGTGATGAGTTAAAGGTTGAAATTAATGATGGTCATTATACTAATGTTTTAGTTAAATCTAATGGGAATAAATATTTTATTATTTTATAAGAAAGAGTGTGAACAATATAATCACACTTAAAAAAGCAAGAGAGCTGTGTATCAAAGAAGAATGTGGGTATTGTTTAACCCACGATCCACCTATAACTTGTTGTGAAAGAATGTTTGAACTATTACTTAATGAAAATGGTCTTAACTGGTGTAAGAAAAACATCAGTGAGTGGACTTTAAATAAGTATTTAGAAAATAAGGAGTAAATTATGACAATCATCGAATATTTAAAAACATTAAAACCAACCGCAAGAGTAACTATCTTATTGCGTAAAGATGACAAGCTAAATTTAATAGCTGCAACTTCAGCTGAGATATTACTACAATCTAAAAAAGATGGTTTTAGAAAATTAAAAGTTGTTAGTGTTGATGAATTTAAACATAGTATACAAGTTATTGTAGAACCTTAAATAACCCCCAAAATTTCCCCAAAATCACACTTTTAAATTAAATCCCATAACTAATTAAGGTTAATACTAAAACGCTCAAATACGGGTGTTAATCGGGTATCACTAACTGAATAATTAAAGATGCGAGTTGCATCTACCCAACATTTATATACATAACTTCGTTTGAGTTATTTCCCCTCCATAGTTAGTGAGAGAGGCTTAACTTAATTGAACCCCGTTCAGCCCGTAACTAAAATAAATGAAAGGATTAAATTATGACACTAGAAGAATTAAAGAAGAAATATAAAAATGTCATCGATAAAGATTTAGCTATGATGACTGATAAAGAGTTTGCTAAATACATTGAATACTTAAATGAGAAAAATAAACTGGAGGAAAAGAAAGATGAAGAAAATTAGTGATTATGTAAGAGTTGCACCTGAACGTATTGTTCCTGTTATTGCTGAAGTTATAGACAATGATGTTATGTTAGTTTATACCGCAAACGAATTCAATAAAAAACAATGGAACTGGAGTCACAAATACCAAATTGTAGATCGTGCTACAAAGATTTTGGTGTGTTTTGCTAACACTAGAAAAGAAGTATTTGAAAAGTTCGAAGAATGTAAACCAAAATATTACGAATTCCAAAAAACACGTCAGTACGAAAAATTAGTTAAACACGTTAACCAAATGATTGAGTTTGCCAAAATAACTAAAGAGTTGGAAACTCCGGAGGTGGAATAATGAGTAATAAATATCAAAAAAGTATATATAATTTAGTGCATTTAAGCAAAGCTCCAATGGGTTTTGATGGGATATATATTGATAGCAAACAATTAACAGAAGATATAGAAGTTTTGTGGGAATTACACAATAAATATCAAGAATTAGTATATAAAGCAACACCGAAGAAACCTATTATTAAAAATGTTTGTAATGAAGTTGATGGAGATGTTGATTATGGAGCTTGTCCAAATTGTGAATATCCTTTAGATTATAGTTTTAACTATTGCCCTGAATGTGGTCAAAAACTAGATTGGAGTAAAGAAAATGTGGATTAGAAGTCAAGACAAAGAAACGTTAACAGATGTCAAACACTTATCAATCAGATATCTAAATGGATGTTATAGTATTTTTACAGACAATCATTTAGCTCCCAATGAAATTTGTAATTTAGCAATATATAAAACTAAAGAAAAAGCATTGGAAGTGTTAGATACAATACACTTTTATCTAAATAAAGGATATACAGAAATGACTGTAAATACTCAAGAAAAATATATAAAGGAACAACGCTATTTTAATGTATTTCTAATGCCACAAGATGATGAGGTGATTATTTATGACTGAAGCAAGTATGAAACAATACATAGGAAAAGAAGTAATAGTTGTAAAAAATTTATTTCCATTTTCACCAAGACAAGAAATTATAACAGGTGTAGTTAGACCGGTTACTTCAATTATCATCACACCTAGAAGAGATGGTGACAATATTAGAAAAGAACACATCAGCTATTACGTTGGTGATAGGTTAATACCGTGGAATGCTCTTAAATTAATTTATAAGGTGGAGGTAGTGGAACAGTGAGTAAACCCATATGTAGTGACAGATGAAGAATTTATAAAAGAACTCTATTCTATAGTTAGACAGTATTGTTGGGACAATAGGTGTTACAGTGAAGATTTAGTACAGGATTTAATAACTCATATATTTGAGAAAATAGACAAATATGATCCTAAGAAATCGAAGTTTAGTACCTGGGTTTATAAAGTTTGTCATAATGAACGATTGATGCAACTAAGAAAAAATGATGCGACTAAACGTAAATCAAATGTTAACACCCTGTCTTTAAATAACATTATCGATGACCAGGATACTGAGAGTATTGATTTGTTGATAGATGATAGTGATACTAGTTCGTACTATAAAAAAGTCATAATAGATCTCGTTTATCCACAATTAAGTGATATGTCGAAAAAATATTTCGATGGTGTTAATCAAGTTGATTTAGCTAGGGAGTATAATATGTCCCAAGCTAATGTTAGTAGAAAAGTTAAAAAAGAAATAAATGAAATTAAAAAGAATTTTGAATTATAGAGGTAAAAGAAAAATGACTAAAAAAGAATTAGAACAATTAGAATATGACGGTAATCCACCGCTTTTAGATAATCTATATGTGGTTGTATCAAATAAAAAACACGATAGTGGTTATAAAATGTATAAAATATATGGTGTTGCTTACAAACGTGATGGTGATAACTATCAAAAATGTTTAAGTGAATGTAGTGATGTTATTAATTTTAGTTTACCACAGGGTTTTATGCATCTTAATGTAGATAGTATTGAAACCAATATGTTTAGGTTCTTTTTAAGTGGTGAATATAAATTTGTTGTGAAAGGAAACTTATCTTCATTTATTGTGGATATCGTTAAGGTGAGATAATGAACTTACAAGTATGCGTACCTTATGAAAAATGTGTATTTAATTGTCCGATGTGCGTGGCTAAAGGACACGAACACAATTATAAATTTGAAAATGTCTATGCTAACGATAAGGCTTTATATGTAGAGCGTTTAATTGAGGTTATTGTTAATGAACAAATAGATAACATCATCATAACTGGTGAATGTGATCCAACTCAAAATATGAGGTTTGTAAAAGAAATGATTGCTTTTGGTAAATTATATAAAACACCAACTGAATTACAAACTCATAATTACCATATAAACACTCAAGAATTGTGTGGATTAAACGTTTTATCCTATTCTATCACTAACGTTAAAGCCTATTTAAAATCTCATAGATTTGCAAAAATCAACGGAACAAATAGACTAGTGATTTTACTTACTAAAGAGTTTAGTTTCTTAAATAAAGATAATTTCGATAATATGGGGTTTGACCAAATTACTTTCAAAACGCTGCAACACGGTGAAGATGAAAGTATTAATAAATGGATAGACGAAAATAAACTTGAAGATTTATCTAACATCTATGAAATCGTAGACCATTACAACGGGACAGATATTTCCGTTCGAATTGATACATCTTGCCAAACGGCTAAAGGAAGATATTATGTTTTCCGAAGTGATGGTAAATTATATGAAAGCTGGGAAGCTGACAAACCAATTTATTAGAAAGGAGTAGAGTATGTGGGTAGTAATTAACAAGAATACTAAAAACGTAGAAATTGAAGTTTCTACATACAAGCAAGGGATTAACTATATCAAAGATAAGAAATCTCGTGGTGACAAAAATCAATATATTATTAAAGTTAAATAAGGAGGAAAATTAAAAATGAAAAGAATTAAAAATATTATTTTGATTATTATTGCAATAGTTAGTTGTGCATTTGTTGTAGGATGCGACAAAAATTCTACTACCGTAAAAAATTCACAAACTGACATCCTAGATACTATAAATATCGGTAACAAATTAGTGAGTAATCAACCAACACCTACAGATATCGATTATTCATTAGAAAGATATAACTTAATTCGTAGAGCGTACTGGGTGAATGGGCAAAGAGAAAAAGCTATGTCGTATCCTTGCGAAATTACAAAACCATTAGGGTATATTGTTCTATTTAGTTCTAGTGGAGCGGTTATTGGTAGATTTGTAGTAGATGGTAAAGTATCTAGTTTAAATAGTTATTTAACACCAGATAGTGAGTATTACGAGAAAAACGGTAGTTATGGTAACACAAAGAGTTATACAAATAAATGGCTACCCGATGTCGATGGAAGTTACGGAACGAACGATAGTAACGGTATATTCTTCTTTACAACTGATGGAAAGTATATAGAATGGACTGGAGATTATTTATATAGTGATATTCCATTCAGCGTAAAAGATCCTATTTTACAAGTTGAGGGAGAATAGAAATGGCTAAAAAAGTATTAATTGTATTAGGTATCATTTTAATAGCTGTAGTAGTTGGTCTAACAATTTATTTTACAGCTACACCAAATGGAAGAACGGTAATAAATAATTACCGAACATCATTAAAACAAGCTGATGATAAATCAGTTTATGAAACACGTAAAAAAGTAGAAGATACGTGTCGTTCTATGATTAGTAGTTATAATGCCGATAAGTTAATCTATGAACAATATAAAGATAGTGAAGTAGATGAAGAAAGAAGTTGGGCAAATAATGCCAAAATAAGAGCAAACCAAACAGCTAGTACATATAACAACTATATTTTAAAAAATAGTTTTGTTTGGGAAGATAATGTACCTAGTGATATTTATATGAATTTGTCTTATTTACAATAATTAAATAGAAAGGAAAAATAAAAATGACATTAATAGTATCATCAACATCTAAACCAAATTCAGTAGCTGGAGCGTTAGTACACGCTTTGAGAACTGAAACGAAAGTCGAATTACAATCTGTAGGAGCTGGAGCTTTAAATCAAGCGGTTAAAGCTATTGCTATCGCAAGAGGATATGTAGCTCCTATTGGAAAAGATCTAATTTGTGTTCCAGCTTTTTGTGATGTTGTAATCGAGGGCGAAGAAAAGTCAGCTATTAAATTAATTGTAGAATGTAGATAGATTATTTATTACATAAAATAAGTTGAATAAAATTTTAAAATAGTGTTTAATAAAAATATAGCGTTTTGGTGTGACCCATTGGTGTCCCACTAAACATTATAGTTATTGATACATAAGGGTTTATAAGCAAAGCGACCGACCCATAACCGAAAGGTCGGGGGTTCAAGTCCCTCTAGGTCCATCAGAAAAAACCCTTATGAATTCAATGTTCATAAGGGTTTCATAGTTTTTGGAAAAACAACAAATTGCTCTAAAACGCTGTGTTTTGCTCTACGTGTGACCCACGTGTGACCCATTTTAGCTAATTTGGTGTCCCAATTGTGTCCCATTAATGCTGGGACACGGTTTCAACATCATAAGATAGTTTTACGATTTCACGTTGTAATTGACTCATTAAAGTTTTAGTGTAATGGTCTGTTACATCAGCGTTAGTATGACCGAATAAACGTTGGAAAGTTAATCTTTCTACACCACTTTCGTGACAATATGTTGCGAACGTATGTCTGAAATCATAAATAATATGTGTTGGATGTATATACTTTCTATACAGGTCAGTAAACGCGGTTTTCTTATAGCCTGCTTTACCACGTGGGTTCATAAATAAGAATGGTTTATCGTTATTAATAGTATGATACTTTTCAATGATCGGTCTAATACGTGGATGTATTGGAACTCTACGATGACCAGCATCAGTTTTAGAATGTAAGAATAAATAGTTTTGTTCTAAATTAACATCTTTAATATCTAACTCATATAATTCTTTTGGTCTTGCACCTGTATACAGGAATACCATAGACATATCAACGGCAATACGTTCTAATCCTACAATTAACGGATCATCGTATCGTGACTCGATATTTTTGATTAAATCCATTTCTAAAACTGAACGTGGTTTTTCGTTAGTTTCAACAGTGATTAAATCTTTTAACGTAATCAATTTACCGTAATTTTCAATAATTGGAACTTGCATCTTAATTGCTAACTCATACGTGTATTTAATCATAGTTAACGCTTTAGATTGTGTTGATTTTGTTTTGTAGTTTAACGCATCAACTATCATAGCGTAATTTAATTCGGACATTTTGACATCGTGAATACTCTCAACGTGATTGAACGATGTAATGTATTTTTTAGATGACACAGTGTCTATATTACTCGTTAATTGTTGATACATTAATTCGAACATTTCTTTAAACGTAACTTTAGAATTATCTACATCGTACGGATTTTTTAGATAATCGTTTAAAGCAAATTCAGCTTCTTTACGTGTTGCGAAATAACCAATGTTATGTACGATACGTTTACCACTAGCAGTATATCCACAAGAAACACGAACTCTCCAACGTTTCTTACGTTTCTCACCTTTCACTTTAATTATTGATCCACCACCATTATATCTTTTCATAACTAATCACCCTTTCTTTTTACAACTATGTTATACACGGTGTGTCCCATTTTGTGTGAAAAAATTTAATTTTTTTAATAGATATGTTAATAAAAATTAACTTGCTATATCGAATATTTAACATCATCTTTCGAACAAACGTTTTTATTTCTATAATAAAAACGACGTGAGGTGATGAAATATGAACACCAAATTGTTTAAATCTAAAATGGTGTTACACGATGATAACATCAAAATGTTAGCTGATAAATTGGACTTAAGCCGACAAACGTTATCCTTAAAAATTGATGGATACAGCGATTTTAAATTGTCAGAAGTTAAACAAATTTGCAATTTATACAAGTTAACTGAAAAAGAAATGTTGGATATATTTTTTGATGGAGGACTTCAGAGTGAATGTGCGTGAAGCAGCAAAGATTTTAAACGTAAGTCAGGAATTTGTTCGCATAGGGTTGCAGCAACAACGCTTACCAATAGGTACAGCTGTTAAGATGAGTAGTCGTTGGACTTATCATATTAGTGAGAAAAAATTATATGAATATATTGAGAAAGGAAGTGATAAGAAATGAAGTTATTTAAACACCAGGAAGATGTCCTGGAGCAAACAAAAGGTAAGAATAAAGTGGCTTACTACTTAGATATGGGTCTCAGGCAAAACATTTGTTGGTAGTGAGAAAGCTATCGACTTGGGTAAAAACATTTTAGTAGTTTGTCAAAAGAGTAAGGTAGAGGACTGGTATCAGCATTTCGTTGATAACTATGGTCGTATTGCGTGCGTATATGATCTAACCGAATTTGAAAAAGAAGATTGGTCTAGTTTACACGAATTTAATAATATCGATGATGAATTTATTGATGTATTTATTATCAACTATGATCTAATTTGGCGTAGACCAGAATTAACTAAGCTAACTGATTTTACACTGATGTTGGATGAAAGCTCATTGATCCAAAATGAAACATCTAAACGTGCAAAATTTATTCTTAAAAAATTAAATCCAACTAACGTGATATTACTCTCTGGTACACCTATTAGTGGTAAGTACGAACACCTATGGAGTCAGTGTAAGTTGCTTGGTTGGTCTATCAGTAAAGATTTATTCTATCGACAATACGTTGTTTACGAACGTAGCGAAGATGGTTATCCAATAATCAAAGGATACAAAAATGTCGAACGCTTGAAACGTAAGCTGCGTGAGTATGGTGCGGTATTTATGAAAACTGAAGAAGTAATCGATTTACCAGAGCAAACGTTTATTGATATTAAAGTTCCTGAAACAGCTGCATATAAAAAATTTAAGCGTGAGAGAATAGTTACTATTGGTGATACCACATTGGTAGGTGATACAACACTTACCAATATGTTATACCAACGTATGCTGTGTGGTCAATATAACCTGGATAAATTGGAAGCGGTTTCTGATATTTTAGACTCAACAAATGATAGATTAGTAATTTTCTATAACTTTAATGAAGAGTTAGCTCAATTAGAGAAAATTTGCCGTGAAAAAGAGCGACCTTTGAGTTTTTGTAACGGAAGTGATAAAGAGTTAGGGAACTTTGAAAAATGCGAAAATGCGGTTATTTTGGTCCAATATCAAAGTGGTGCTTATGGTCTTAACTTGCAGCAAGCAAACAAGATCATTTACTTTACACCACCATTATCTAGTGATTTATTCGAGCAAAGTAAAAAACGTATACATCGTATAGGTCAAGACCAACCGTGTTTTTATTATCAACTTAAAACAGGTATTGACTATCGCATATACAATGTACTGGCTATGCGTAGTGATTACACTAATGAATTGTTCGAAAAGGAGGAAAATAAATGAACGAAACATTAATTAACGTTTTAGTCGAGAAACTTCGAGCTAAAGCAACTTTAGAAAAAGAGATTGCAGAACTTAAAACAGCAATCGAAACTGAATTACCCGAAGATGGGTATAAAAACGATGACATCACTATCAGTCGTAAGAAAGCTAGTGAGTCAGTAAGTCTTGACTTGAAAGTGTTTGCTGAGAAAGAACCAACACTTTATGGTGAATTACTTGCTGATTATGGTGTCAAGAAACTAACTAAAGCAAGTGTTAGTTATACAGTTAAGAAAGATAAGGAGTAGGTATGGAATTTGTAAAAATTAGAACTACAAATGAAGAACAAATTGAGGTTAATTTAAACCAGCTCTCAGTTGTAAGACAAAATGAATACTCAAGTTATATAGAATTAGTTTTTGGAGGTTATAGTGTAACTGTTAACCGTGAAGAATTCGACCGTATAAAACAACTGTTAGAAACAACTGGTGATGATAAAAATAAATTAACTACGTTCAAAGAAATAATTTATCGTGCAGCTTATTTAGATAGTAACGCTAAATTGCAACTGATTATGCAATTAGAAAATATCGAGTAAAGGAGTAGATGACTAATGAATAAAGAACAATTGCTATGTGAAATCCAAATGTTACGTGAGGTGATTAAAGAACAAAATGAGGAAATTGAACACCTGGAACATAAGTTACATAGTATAGAACTTTATATCAAAGGTTATGAAGAAATGTATGGGAGTAAAAATTAGACCACGACCACGAGTGAATCAAGATTTTATTAATAAACATTTAATTTGTAGCAAGTGTAAAAAACCTATGAAATTAGATGATAAAGATACGTGGAAAGGTGTTACGACATATTGGTTTGTGTGTCCGTGTAAGAAAGAAGGAAGTGTGATCAACACTAACCAAAATGGTCATATTATATTTCCAGTAGTAATTACTGGTGGGGAAGGTGAAGTTATCAAAACTATTACTAAAGATGAGGTGTTGAATGAAAATAATTAAACACGGAAGTACTTATATCAAACCACAAACTATTAAATGTATGTGTGGTTGTGAATTTGAAATTGAAGATAGTGATGTTTTAAAAAAATATTTACCATCGAACGATATGTGGGTAAATCACATTGATTGTCCTGAATGTGGTCATTTACTTTTTGTGGAGCGTGATGACAAATAGCTGCTGAAAAATCGTTTGAAAACAAAATTAAGTCTTACCTAACCAGTAATGGTTGTTACATCATCAAAACGCACGGTGATCGTTTCTCTAAAGTAGGTACACCTGACTTACTGATTTGTTGTAACGGACACTTTATTGGTGCAGAAATTAAAGCTGAAAATGGTGTTCCAAGTGAATTACAACTTTATCACTTACGACAGATTAATGACAGTGGTGGAATTGGTTTGCTATTAATACCAAGTAAAGGTATAGAAAAAGTAAGAAATTACATTTATAAAAATTATCCTGAATACGCTGATACACCTATTTATGATTTTGAGAAATTTAAGGAGCTGATAGAATGGCTAAAATCTGCATAAACGCTGGACATACGAAATTCGCACCAGGCACTGGAGCTATTGGTAAGTTAAACGAGTCTAAAGAAGTTAGACGTATAGCTTATACACTAATGGGACTACTTGCTGGCACTAACCACGAGATTATTCCAGCTGTGTTCGATAAGTCTAATGATAATTTATTAGATACCGTTAAAGTATCCAATAAAGCTGACTTATTAATCAGTATTCATCTTAATGCTGGAGGTGGCAATGGTGTTGAAGTTTACACTTGGAAAGGTCGTAAATTACCACTTGCTGAACGCATTTGTGAAAACATCAGTAAGTTAGGTTTTCGCAATCGTGGAGTTAAAGATGGATCTAAATTTTATGTAATCAAAAATACTCCAGCTACTTGCGAAGCTATTATTGTTGAGTGCTGTTTCGTTGATAGCACGGAAGATTACAAATTATATGATTATGAAGAAATTGCATACGCTATTCGTGATGCGATACTTAAAGAGGTTAAGTAATGCAAGCATCACATAGCCGTATAGACACACATCGTAATTGTCCATATCAGTACTACATTAAATATGTACTAGGGTTAAAAGCTAAATTCGACTTTAAACCAGATAACGCTTTAGTTCTTGGAACAGCTATGCACTTGGGTATTGATGAGGGGGTAGAAGCTGCAATAAAAAATTACTTCAGTAATTACAATTCAGTTACTCAAGCAATGGTAGATGAAGCTATTAAACTCGAATATCTAATACCTAAAGTTCAAGCAGCTTTACCACCTAACGGAATATTCGAAGATAAAATCGATGATGCCGATTTCGTTGGATATATCGATTACCTGGTGGAAGTACCTAATGAAGAAGTAACTGTTAAAGGTAAAACATACACTCCAACAAGTTATAAAACTTATGATCTATACGATTTTAAGTATTCCAATAACAAAAGTGCATATTTAAAAGATGAACAATTACATCTATATAAATATTTCTATGAGAAAAATTCTCGTAATAAAATTCGTAATTTGTATTATGTCTTTATTCCAAAAATTAAAGTCAAAAATTATAACGATCCAAATTATCGTGACAAATTAATCGCTGACTTAAAGAAAGCTGAACCTGATATTGCACAAGTTACATATGATATCAATTACATTATTAAATTTTTAACGGATACAAAACACTGTATCGAAGATGAAACATTTAACAAAGGTACTAACTGTTACTTTTGCCCATTTAAAAAGTATTGCAATAGTAATGGTGAAGATACATCAGAAATTGAAAAGGAGTAAAAATTTTATGGGACAAAAAGTTCTAATCATTGGTCAAAGCGGAACTGGTAAATCAACTAGCTTACGTAACTTTGACCGCAACGAAGTATGTTTAATTAAATCAATTAACAAACAATTACCATTTAGAGGTAAGTTTGAGGAAACGTATGTTAGTGATAATGTTCAAAATATTATCAGTCGTATGCGTTCTACTGACAAGAAAGTTATCGTTATCGATGATGCTCAATACGTTATGGGTAATGAATTCTTTAGACGTGCAGCTGAACAAGGGTGGAATAAGTTTACCGATATCGGCAAAAACTTCTATGATTTATTAACTGAAACTGACAATCTTGCCGAAGATGTTATCGTGTATTTCTTATTACATACTGAAAAAGATAGTGACGGAAATATCAAAGTTAAAACTATCGGTAAGATGCTAGATGAAAAATTAACTGTTGAGGGTACAGCTACTATCGTATTAATGACTAATGTTGTAGATGGTAAGTACACATTCCAAACTCAAAACAGTGGTAAAGACATTTGTAAGTCACCTATGGGTATGTTTGAGAATTTCTTAATCGATAATGATCTAAAAATGGTTGATGGAATTATTCGTGAATACTACGAATTAAGTGATGTTAAGCCTGTTGAAAAAGGCGTACAAGCTGAAAAACCAACACGTGGTCGTAGAGAACGAACAACGAACAATAGCGAACAAACAGCGAACGAAGAACCTAAACGCGAACGTAGAAGTCGTAAACCAGTTGAAGAAGTACCAGCTGTTGGTGATGATGGTTTAACTGATGAAGAACGTGAAGCGTTCAAAGCTGAAATGGAAGTTAAAAATCAAGCGTATGAAGAACGAATGAAAGAGCTTGAAACACCTAAACGACCATTAGAAACAGCTGATGCCACACCAACACCAGTTCGTAAAACATTAGCTGAAAAACTAGCTGAGGGTGGTTTTGGTCAAACTGAAGAAACACCTGAAGAAACACCAGTTCGTAGAACTCGTAGACGTGCATAAATTAAAGGAGGAAATATAAAATGAATTTTAATTATAACGATATTGCAAACGCTTATAACAAAGCAAAGGAAAACACTTTTGATAATAGTCCACTACCAGCTGGAGTGTACCGTGTAAAAGTTGAAAAAATTGAACTAGGTGAAACTAAAAAAGCACCTGTTCGACCAATGGGTAAAATTCAATTCCGTATCGTAGAAGGTCCACATAAAAAACAATGCTTATTCTGGAACAAGATTTTAGTAACTAACGATAAAAATGGTCAATTAACGGCTATTGGTTTAGCTAATTTTGATAAGTTCTTAAATAGTTTACAACCAACATTTGAAGTGTCATTTAGTAAATGTAAAGGTTTTGAAGATTATAAAGAATTATTACTTGATGTTGCTGAAGATATCGAACAACTTACATATGATGTTGAATTAACTTATAACGGGGACTTCCCTGAATATAAAGTTGTAGAGTTCTACGAATAATTACATACTTAGGGTGGGGTTAACCGCTCCACCTATTACTATAGAAATGAGGTGTGGTAAATGATTTATGGTTATGCAAGAGTAAGTACCAAAGAACAAAAAAATGGCTATGGTCTTGAAGTTCAAGAAAAAGAAATATTAACAAAGTATCCTAATATTGAAGTTTATAAAGAAGCTTTTACAGGAACTAAATTACATAGACCAGTATTTGATAAGTTAATTGACAAACTACAAGAAGGAGATATTTTAGTAGTTTCTAAATTAGATAGATTTGCAAGAAATACTGTTGAGGGTTTAAACACTATAAAAAAATTATTAAATAAAAAAGTATCAATTCATATGCTTAACTTTGGGTTAGTTGAAGATAATCCAATGGGAAAATTTTTAATAACAATAATGCTTGCAACAGCTGAACTTGAAAGAAATATGATTGTTGAAAGAACACAATCTGGAAAAAAGATAGCGATAGAAAAAGGTAACCTACAAGCAATAGGTGGTAGACCTAAAAAACATACAGAGAGTGATTTACTTACCGCCATTAATCTTTTAAAAACACATAATTATCGTGAAGTTGTTGCTATCACAGGTATTAGTAAATCCACTTTAGTTAGAGCTAAAAAAAATATGTAAAGGAGTAAATATGGGAAAAATCACAATAAAAGAATTTTGGGAAACTGACAAAGAATTAGTAATTCATTGTAATACTAAAGAACAAGCAATTACTTTACTAACTGAATTTGATAAATTAGGTAAACGATGGTCTTCAGGCGAAAGTTATTTAATCTATAACTTTTATGAAAAATATACAACTGATATTTATTATGGTAATCATAACACATTTGCTTATCGTAAGAACAATTGGTCACATAAAAAGAATGTTAAATTTTATGAGTTTGAAGATATTGTTTTAAATTAGAGGTTGAAGTATGTCATACTTTAGCTGAACCTACTGGTGTACCTAAAGAACATTGTCATCCACATTCATTTAGACATATGTATGCTTTAAATTTATTAGAAGCAACAGGTAAAGATTTAGCATTTGTCAGTGATATGTTAGGACACTCTAATTTAAATACTACAAGTGTGTATTTAAAAATGAGTTTAGATCAACAGAAAAAACTAATTAATAAAAAGGTTAAATGGTAATGAAAATAACTACGTCGACAATTAAAGAAATTGTTAGATTGTACACTACTACTGATTTAACAACCTATGACATAGCTAGAAAATTTAATATTTCAGCAGAGTCAGTTAGGTTACATTTAATTGATGCAGGTGTGAAATTAAATCGGGGTAAACGTAACAATTATAAAAAATACTATAAAGATAAATATATGATTGCTTTATATGATATGAACGATCATTTATACCGAGTGTTCGATAATGGATACCGGTTAGCTGAGTTTTTAAACATATCAAATAACGCTGTTTACAGAATGTTAAATTCAGCTTTCATCAACACTAAATTACGACATAAAGGTAACTGGTACAGAAAAGTTTTAATCGAAGTAAATTAGAAGGAGCTGTCTAAAATAGATATTAACTTACTTATTCCATACGAAAATAATCCACGCAACAATGACAAAGCTGTGGATATTGTGGCTAAGTCTATTAATGAATTTGGTTTTAAAGTACCTATTATTATTGATAAAAACAATGTAATTGTATGCGGTCATACCCGTTATAAAGCTGCTAAAAAGTTAGGTTTAACGGATATTCCTGTAATAGTAGCTGATGATCTAACGGATGACCAAATAAAAGCGTTTCGATTAGTTGATAACAAGACTAGTGAAATTGCTACTTGGAATGATGAATTACTTATCCAGGAGTTAATGGATATTAAGTTAGATATGACTGAGTTTAAGTTTGAAGAACCACTACAACCTAGTGAGGATGATTACGATATCGATGAAGCTATCGAGAGTATCAAAGAACCAGTCGCAAAAAGTGGTCAAATTTGGCGTTTAGGAAATCACTACTTATTATGCGGTGACTCCACTACAAATGCTGTAGAACGCTTATTTGAGGGTAAAAAAGCCGATTTGTACATAAGTGACCCACCTTATAATGTTGCGGTGGAAAACTCACAGGGAATGACTATTCAAAACGATGATATGGGTGATAGTGAGTTTCGAGAATTCTTAACCAAAGCGTTCTATCAAGTATCTCAAGTACTTAAACCTGGTGGAGCATTTTATGTATGGCACGCGGATACTGAGGGATTAAACTTTAGACACGCACTTGCGGTAAACAACTTAACCTTAAAACAAAACCTTATTTGGGTGAAAAATCAATTTATTATGGGTAGACAAGATTATCAATGGCAACACGAACCGTGTTTGTATGGTTGGAAAGAGGGTGCAAGTCACTACTTCACTCGTAATCGCAAACAGTCATCAGTTATTGATGATGCTACACCACTTGATATGTTGACCAAAGAAGAACTTATTGATTTAGTTCAAACAACGATTTTACGCTACGATAAACCACTTAAAAATACTGACCATCCAACAATGAAACCTATAGGACTAATCGAACGACTAGTTCGCAATAGTAGTCGTAAGGGTGAATTAGTATTCGATAGTTTCGGAGGTAGCGGTACAACACTGTTAGCGTGTGAGAAATTAGACAGACAATGTTATATGGTTGAGTATGATCCAAAATATGTAGATGTAATTATTGACCGTTGGCAAACCTTAACGGGCGGAAAGGCGGTAAAATATGAAAGCTGTTGAACGCCAATTAGCTGAGATTAAGAAATATCAAGAGGCTATGAATAAAACCAATAGCTGCTATTTGAAGAACGACTATTCAAGATGTATCAGTCGTTTGATTAATGAGTTACGAGAATATTGTAAATATCGTAATTACAATTTTAAGATGATTGCAAGGAGGTTAAATGTCGAGAGGAAAAGGAACAAAAAACGTTAATCCATCATCTAAATGGACTACTGAAGAAATTGAATGGTTGAGAGTTAACTATCCAATTTATGATATAAATCAGTTACTACCACTATTTAATGAACATTTTAATACTGAAAGAACTAGACATTCATTACAATACGCATTGAAAAAGTATAAAATTTTATGTGGTAGAAGTGGTCAATGGCAAAAAGGTCATATTCCAGCAAACAAAGGTAAAACGTGGGATGAGTATATGAGTAAAGAGGGTCAAGCTAATTCTCGTAAAACTCAGTTTAATAGTTCACGAACAGTTAACAATGCTAACCACAATGAATATCCTATCGGAGCTGAACGTGAAATAAAAGATGGATATATAGTAGTTAAAATCGATAATCGGAGCGGGATACCATCTCGTAAATGGTGGAAATTTAAACACCACATTATATGGGAAGCGGTTCACGGACCAATTCCTAAAGGGCATAAAATAATATTTGCTGACGGAAATATTAGAAATTTTGATATAGATAATCTTGTTTTAGTATCAAACGCTGAAATAGCTATAATGAACAAAAACGGATTATATTATAAAGAAAATGCTGATGCCACTAAGTGTGGTGTCAGTCTAGCTAAATTAATGATTAGGAGAAAACAATATGCCAAGAAACAAGTTAATAGATCTAAATAACATTTTATTTGAGCAACTTGAACGACTTAATGATGAACTAACTCCAGAAGAATTAGAACTAGAATTAAAACGTAGTAAAGCTATTTGTGGAGTAGGTCGTATTATAGTTGATAATGCTCAAGTAGCGTTAGACGCTCAAAAACATATCGATGAATATGAAATCACTAAGGATAAACAGTCTGATATGTTACAAATTACTAGTGGTAAATAGTTATGACGGTATTTGAAAAAGAATTATGTACGATATGTGATATTTCTGAGTCACATTTTATGAAAATAAAAAGAGTGAATAAATTAAATACTCAAAAGCTCCGTAAAATTATCCACGATAAACAAGCGTGGAAAAGAAGAGCTGAGTTTTATAGTTTATTTAAATATGAAAGTCACGCTGATACTATGTGGGAAGCTTTTATGGATAATTATTATTTAGACAAGTACGGAATTGTGCTAGATAAGGAGGCACTAAATGAAAATGATTAAAAGATGGATGGAGCTTTTAAAACAAAGCGGTAGAAATACAAAACAGCAAGTAGTTAAGGAAATGGAAGATTACCTTAAAAATAAACCAGGTATTTTCTATGTTTGTGACAAACGTAAATGTGTGAACGGTCGATGTGATATATGTCACCATACAGATGATATTAGACACGCTGTTAATTTTAAAGAAGTAGCTCCAGGTGTATTTGAAGAACAATGCTAATTTTTTACGACTACGAAGTATTTAAGTACGACTGGCTTGTAGTCTTTTATGATGCTATAAACGATAAAAAGACAGTTATCGTTAATGATAAAGACCAATTAGAAAAGTTTCACAAAGCTCACCAGGACCACATTTATGTCGGTTTTAACTCAAGACATTATGACCAATACATACATAAGGGTATACTGTGTGGTTTTGATCCATACGATATCACACAATGGATAATCACGAAAAAACAACCAGGTTGGAAATATAGTGATTTATTTAGACAAATCAAAATGTATAACTACGATGTGTACAAAGGTGTTACTGATAATGGCTTGAAAACACTTGAAGCGTTTATGGGAAACAACATTGAAGAAACATCCGTTCCATTCGACATTCAGCGTAAACTAACAATTACAGAAATTCAAGAAACGATTAAGTACTGTACACACGATGTAATGCAACTTAAAAGCGTGTTTGAGTTAAGAATTGATGATTTTAAAACACATTTAGCTATGATTAATGAGTTCGGTTTAGGTTTAAATCACATAAATAAGACATCAGCTCAGCTTATTGCTGTAATTCTTGGAAGTGTTAAAACTGAATATAATGATGAGTGGGATGTCTATTTACCACATACATTACAACTTAATAAATACTGGCATATTGGTGAATGGTTTAAAAATAACCGCTCAACTGACCCTTATATAACGAATGTTGCTGGAGTTAAACATATATTTGCTGATGGTGGAATTCACGGTGCGATAGATAATTTTTATTATGAATGTAAACCAGATGAATTAATGATTATGGCTGACGTTGCATCAATGTATCCATCCATAATGTTGGAGTATGATTTACTATCACGATCTATTCAAGATAAAGCTCGATTTAAACATATTTATGATATGAATATCGAACTTAAGAAATTAAAAGACCCACGTAGACCAATCTATAAATTGATTTGTAATACAACTTATGGATGTAGTGGTGACCAATACAACAGTATGTTTGACCCACGTAATAGACGTTTAGTTTGTATATTTGGCCAAGTGTTGTTATTGGATCTAATTGAGAAACTTGAACCACATATAAGATTAGTTCAGTCTAATACAGATGGTATCTTATTCATATGTAAGCGTAAAGACTTTGATTTAATTGATGACATCGTTCACGAATGGGAAACTCGTACAGGACTTGTAATGGAATTCGATTATTTCAAACGCATATACCAAAAAGATGTAAACAATTATGTAGCGGTTGATTATAAAGGTAAAGCTAAAACTAAAGGTGCTTATGTTAAGAAATTATCTAAACTTGATAATGATTTACCAATCGTAAATGAAGCGTTAGTTAATTATATGGTACATAACATACCATTTGAAGAAACTATCTTTAACTGTACTGATTTAGTCAAATTTCAAAAAGTGTTTAAGTTAACGGGTAATTATGAGTATGTTAAACATAATGGCGTAGATTATTACAATAAGTCGTACCGTGTATTTGCATCAACTGATACCAAAGATACACCAATTTATAAGTGTAAACAAGTTACAGACAAACACACTGAAGAATGTAAGTTTGTGAATTATGGTGCGTGTATGTGTGGTAAATATGAGGGTAGATGTCCATTTGAGAATAGACAACTGTGTGACTGGTACGATGCTACGTATATTAACGGTGTTAAATGTGACAAGTTCGCAAATACTCCAGAACACGCATTTATATTAAACGGAAATATCAACGGAGTTCCAATACCAGCTCGACTAAATAAACAGTGGTATGTTGATATGGCTTATAAGAGAATGGAACAATTTATAGGAGGAAACAATGATTAAGAAATTTCAAAAGAATGGTGTAATTTCTATTCCTAAAAAATTTAGGGAACAATTAACGAGTGATGAAGTAGAAATTAAACTAGTCGAACTTAATGGAAAGAACGTTATCATTTTAGAACCAACTAAAGCAGATAAACAACCAGTCACAATATATAAGTAATTAAGGAGGTGTGTACGATGGAGTTCTTTCGTGCGTATGTGCCGACCAAAAATAAAAAATGTACGATGAGTTTTAAAGGTAAGTCTAACGATGAGCTTTTAACACTTGAAGAAGCTCGTAAGTTTGATGAGTATGCTGGAGTATTAGCTGACAACGCTATTCTTATTGATATAGATGATTACGACAAAGAGGGTAATCTTAAATTTGGTAGACCAATGAGTGAAGTATTACTCAAGATGATTGAAGAACAAAATGTTATTTGCCGTGTATATAAGGCTAATCGCGGATACCATTTCTTATTTAAGAATACTGAAGTTGATAAATGTCATACGGATGTTACGTTAGCTTGCGGTATTCGAGCTGACATTAAAGTTGGTTCACGCAATAGTTATGAGGTACTTAAGTATAAGGGTGTGGAACGTGAGATTATATACGATAAGTTCGATGATGAAGAATATGATCCACTTCCTAAATGGTTGTATCCAATCAAAACATCGTATAATTTTATCACTATGACTGATGGTGATGGTCGTAATCAAACGTTATTTAATTATATTTTAACGCTGCAATCTCATTCTTTTAGTGTTAATGAGTGTCGCGAGGCGTTAACGTTACTTAATAAATATGTGTTAGCTACACCATTAGATGAACGAGAACTTAACACGATTATGCGTAATGAGAGTTTCAAGAAAGAGTCTTTCTATGCTGATAAAACATTCTTGTTTGATAAGTTTAGTAAGTATTTAATGAGTAATGCGTATATCAGACGTATCAATAATATTTTACATATCTATAAAGATGGTATATACATTAATGGTTCAAGATATATCGAACAGGAAATGATTAAGAATATCGAACATCTTAATCGTACGAAACGTACTGAAGTACTGGCTTATCTTGATTTAATTGTACCCGATATAAAAATGTCAGATGCTAGGTACATAGCGTTCGAGAACGGAATATACGATATCGTAGATGATACGATGATACCGTTTAGTCCTGAATTCGTTATTACTAATAAGATACCGTGGAATTATGTACCGCACGCATATAGTGAAATAGCTGACCGTACACTTAATAAACTAGCGTGTAATGAGGTTGATACAAGGTTATTGTTAGAAGAAGCTATTGGATATGGCTTTTATCGAAGAAATGAAATGCGTAAATCGTTTATGTTAGTTGGTGATAAGAAGAATGGTAAATCGACTTATTTGGATATGGTGTACAATGTACTTGGTGAAGATAACGTTGCAACACTAGATGCGAACGAAATAGGTGACCGTTTCTTAACAGCTGAACTTAACGGAATGCTTGGTAATATTGGTGATGATATCGATAAGAAGTATGTTGGTAATACAGGGTTCTTAAAGAAGCTTATTGCTGGGAATAAAGTAGCAGCTCAAAAGAAAGGTAAAGACCCGTTTAAGTTAGCTCCGTATACGAAGTTTTACTTTAGTGCTAACAACATACCTAGATTTGATGACTCAACTGGAGCATTATTTGACCGATTTATTATCATACCGTTTAATGCGGTGTTTAGTCCTAATGATCCTGATTTCGACCCGTATATCAAGTATAAGTTAGAAGCTAGGGAAGTTATGGAGTATTTGATTGCTATCGGTATTGAGGGGTTAAAAAGAGTTCTTAAAGCTAATGACTTTACGATGCCTGATACAGTTAAACAAGAACTTAAGAAATTCAATGAGAATAATAACCCGATACTATTATTCTTTAATGATTTAAAAGTTGAGGACATTGTTAATCATACAACTAAAGATGTCTATGTTAAATATACTTACTGGTGTACTGAAAACAATGTTAAGCCTTATGGTTCAATTCAGTTCGGTCAACAACTAACTAAATACTTTAATATGAGTACTAAGGTTAAACACATTGAGGGTAAATCACAGCGGATATATGTGGAGTAAAATGTATACGTAAGTATATTTTTAGACCTTACAAACCTTACAGACTACTTGTAATTTTGACCGATTTAGGTCGCTCGATTATGTTTTTATGCTGACATTTTATGGTGTCAGCATTTTTATTTTTTGCGTTTTATATGAAAAATTACAAACTAGACTTGTAATTTTTAATAGTTTGTAAGGTAGTTTGTAAGGTCAAAAAATACGCTTATTACCTATATTTTTTAATATTACCTTACAACCTTACAGACTTTTTTCTATATTTAAGAAAATAAATAAATATAATATATAATATATTAATATAATAAATAATATAAGATATAAAAATAGTTTGTAAGGTGTAAGGTTGTAATTTTAAAAAATTTTTTAAAAAAGTACTGTGAAATGAGCGGAAGTGTTTTATTAATAATATTTTTCACACTCTTTCAATAAATTTATTTTTAGTATTGTGATATAATATATGTGAGGTGAAATGTATGGAAAATCTTATTTTACAATATTTAAAACCTGAACTTATTGTTTTAATTCCTGTGTTGTATTTTATCGGACTAGCTTTTAAGAAAGCTGCATTCGTGAAAGATAAATATATCCCATTAATACTAGGAGCTATTTCAATTGTGATGGTTTTTATTTATATTCTAGCTTTAGAGGGTTGGAGTATGAATGTGATTTGGTTTAGTTTTGTTCAAGGTGTGTTAGCTTGTGCTGGTGCTGTGTATTTTAATCAAATTTATAAACAACTGATGAAAAAGGATGAGTAGCCTATGACAGCAGGTTTATGGGTAACACTTATTATTGGGATAACTACACCAGTTTGTACATTGCTTGGAGTAATTGTAGCTAATAATAAGGCTGGTAAGAAACAAGATAAAAAATTAGATGATCATAACAATTTAATCGCTTATCGAATTGAACAGTTAGAAAAGAAACAAGACGTACATAACGGTGTTATTGAACGTGTATATGTTGGTGAGGGAAGTATTGCAGAACTTCAAAACTCTGTGAAGAACTTAACTAAAAAAGTAGATGCGATAGAAAATCGAATTAACAGTTTACATACTAATTAAAAAGAGGTGGTGTAAGTGGCTGGTCGTAAGAATAAATACTATAAACAAGTGCAGCCATTTTTAGAACAAATAGATAAATATTTAAATGAAGGTGCGACAGAAAAACAAATAGCTGAAGCTTTGAATATTGCTTACTCTAGTTGGAACAATTATAAAGTTCAGTTTCCTGAATTTAAAGCATTATGTGAAAAACCTAGAGTTGGTCTTATTTTAAACTTACGTGGAGCTTTAGTTAAGGAAGCACTTGGTTATACATACGAAGAAAAGAAAACCTACATCAAGAAAGATGAAGAGGGTAAGGAAGCTCGATACACTGAGATTACTCAAAAGTATGCAAGACCTGTTACGAATGCTATCTTTGGTGCGTTGAATATTTATGATCCTGAGTATGTTAAGGATAAGAAGAATTATGACCTTAAAAAAGAAGAGCTAGAACTTAAGAAAGAATTAGCTAAAGAAAACTTATGGTAATAACACATATTATTTTTTATGGTAATTATAAATGTATGCTGTGGGACAGGAGTATTTTATGAAAGAATACAAGATTAAATATTTTAGTGGTAGTGATATCAAGGTTAAGTATGTGTTAGCTGAAAGTCAATCAGAGGCTTTAGCTAAGTTTTATATCTATGTTAATCATACAGATGTCATTAGTATTGAAGTGATTGAAGATGAGGTATAACTCATTACATTCATTCTACACGGGTGATGATTGGTTAGCGTTTAAAGAAGTGTTGAAGATAGAACGTGGAATGATATGTGAGCATTGTCACAAACTCATACACGAAAGTATTGATGCGATAGGACATCATATAATAGAGCTGACTATGGATAATGTGAATGATCCTGAAGTTAGTTTGAATAAGGCTAATGTAATGTTAGTACACCGTAAGTGCCATAACATTATTCATAATAGATTTGGTTATGCTGGAACTAAACACCGATATCTCGTATATGGTCCACCGCTAGCTGGTAAGAAGAATTTTGTTATTGAATGTGCTACGAAGAACGATTTAGTTATATCTATGGATGATATACGTTATGGCATTACTGGTGGTAGTTACTATGAGAATAGTGGCAATACTACACCATTAGTATTTGATGTACACGATATGCTTATCGATAGAGTTAAGTATGACCATCAGTACGTTAAGAAAGTACAGAACATTTATATTGTTGGAGGTTATCCTATTCGTGGTAAGCGTGAGCGTATATGTAGAGAGCTTAAGCTTGAACCTATCTTCTTGGATGTAAGTAAGGAAGAATGCTTGGCTCGACTTGATGCGTGTACTGATAGAGATAGAATGTTACATAAGAAGTATATAGAAGAATGGTTTGCTGATTATAGTTAGATACCTAACACACTTACTCGGTGAGAGTGTAGTGTTTCTTCATACGGACTGCATTGGTTTACTCCTTTACAGTGTAGTCCGTAACTATTTTCCTCTTTCTTTGTCATATCAAAGGAGTTTTGTTTTTGTAATAGGGTATGCCCCCCTGGTCAGTGGTGAAAAATTTTTTACTGGGTAC
>JAEIGA010001966.1_pt1 | contig 32787 bp, 30 predicted proteins | sample 9270691 | NCBI WGS metagenome assembly JAEIGA01 (sample SAMN17057246, study PRJNA624740) | gut metagenome | biome: biome; isolation source: fecal sample | host: Bos grunniens | place: China: Xizang | collected 2019 | reverse complement strand
TATAACTTAGGTATAGTTCTCCAACAGTTTGCATAGGAGGCTTCTCAGATGTTTCTAATAGCGTGGTTACTGTAAACTCTTTTCCCTCTAATCTATTATCTAATGCTTTTCTTTTGATTTTGCCTATCTCTGTATCAATTACAAGTTGTATTCTTACATAGTCTGGGCAATCCTCTTTTAATTGATTTTTCTTGAAGTCCCAATGTGTAGCACTAACAGATATGCCAAGACTTTGATATTTTCGTTTCTTATCTTTGCAAACACACAGCATTAAAGGGTGTTTCCCATCGGATAGTGTCTTAGATTTGTAACATAAAACCTTGATTGTTTCGCTCATTTTGGTTTACACGGTTTACGCTACGGTTTACACAAAAGTAACAAAAACAGGGGCTGTAGAAACAAAAAAAGGCAATTACGATAATCGTAACTGCCTGATTTAGTGGTGAATCCGCCGGGGCTCGAACCCGGGACCCCAACATTAAAAGTGTTGTGCTCTACCTGCTGAGCTACGGATTCTCCAAAAACCAAAGGCTTATGCGTTTGGTGGTGCAAAGATAGTGATTATTTTTATTTTACCAAAATAGTAGCCATAAATTATTGTCACAATGGTTATACTGTACCATATAGTGTCTTGTGGGCACTGTGTATAACATTACAAGAACTATTTTTTTTGACGCTTGTTGTCATATATCCACTAAAATTTGTATCTTTACATTCGTAATAAATAAAACTTTGTATGGATCAGCCGAAAATTGAACGCCTGCTCAAGTTGATGAAACTAATGACAGGAAACGTGAATTATACTGTTGACGACCTTGCAGAACGTCTCGATACCTCGTATCGTTCGATATATCGCTATATTGAGACATTTAAGGATGCAGGCTTTGTAGTGCATAAACTTGAAGGTGGTGTATATAAGCTCGGCAAGGAGAGTCGATATTTTCAGGATATATCACAGCTTATTCACTTTACGGATGAAGAGGCTCATATTGTTAATGAGCTTATAGCAGGTCTTGATGATACTAATATGCTCAAGCAGAATTTACGACGTAAGCTGTCGTCGGTCTATAATTGTACATCTTTGGCAAACAGCGTCGTTAAGGGTAAGAATGCCGTGAATGTAAACCGTATAATTGAGGCGATGGAGTGTCGCAAGCAGGTGTGCCTCAAAGGGTATGCTTCAGCGCGTACAGGTACGCGTGATCGCCTTGTTGAACCCTTTGGCTTTACGACAAACTATGTGCAGTTGTGGTGCTATGAGCCAGAGAGTGGTATGAATAAACTCTTCAACACGGCGCGTATAGCAGTGGTTGAGATTCTCGACAGCGATTGGCAGTATGCTGACGAGCATCGTAAGGGGCATATTGACATATTCCGTACTACGGGATATGAGCAATACCGCGTTCAACTCGAACTCGGCATAATGTCGCATAATCTGCTTATCGAGGAGTATCCTTTGGCAGAGCGTGATATTAAGCAGGTAAGTGAGAATCGTTGGTTGTTGGATACTTATGTGTGTAACTATTTAGGCATAGGTCGCTTCTATATAGGCTTGGCAAGCGATATACATATTGTTGACTCTCCAGAGTTTGAGAAACATGTGTCGCAGCAGGTGGCGGCTCTTGCAAGCAGGCTTCAATCAAATTAGTGCGGTTGTAATATTTGAGGGGCGAGATGACTTATGTGTCAAATCGCCCCTCTGTTATTTTGTCTATAATAATGTCTATTTGTGATAGTGCTAGTCGGTGGGAATGACTATCTCCGTAGAGCCTAAATAGAGACGACAAATACCATTGTGTGGATCGTCACAACTATCATATAGCGGTGGCACAACCCACTCGTCATCCTTGATATATCCCCATAGACCATTATGCTGTTCGGGCTCTGCACCCTTTATAACATAGTTTGGAAGAGGTGTTCGCGCGTAGTGTAACATCTCTCCAAGTCCATATATAGAGAGGTATGGACGGCATGCGCCACGAGCTACATGGTAGTGCGCAGCATCGCCCATCTTTTCGAAGAGCTGTATGGCATATTCCATGGCTTTGTCGCAATGCTCTACGACGCTCACATGGTCAAATAATGTTGCATCGGGTTGCACATATTTGCGCATACCTTCTGAATCGTGTGCAAGGGCGGCGAGAGCTGTTGAGATAAGAGCAATGGGGAAGTCGTCAATGAACTTGGCAAAATGGTGTTGTGTGCGTCGTGGATGACGGTAGGCGGGTGTGCCAAGCTCCTCTGACGGTGAATAACCCATTGACGGCAACCAAGCACCATCAAAGTCAATGAGCTCCATTTTACCATCTGGCTTGACGATGATGTTTTCAGGCTTGATGTCTCCGTGCGCATACACTTTGCCAAGTATGTTGCAGGCGAGTGTGTCAAATGCTTGTGAGAGTGCTACGAAGTCACTATTAGCATCAAGGATATAGCTATCTAATGGTTCGCCCTCTACCCACGGCTTGAGGACAATGTCTATATACTCCAACTTGCCACATAGACGATATACGCCAAGCTCTTTGGGCATATATGCCGAGCCGTATATCGTGGCAAGGTTCTTTTTGGGTCGGAAGTAGCACTTTATGGTATATTGACCATCCCACTCAAATACGCGACAACGTGCCGTGACGGCATTATTGCCAATAGATACCGTCTCTGGGTCAATCCATAGCTGCTCAAGTGTGCGTAGATACTTCACATTGGAGCGCAATGTGTTTATTATCGCAAGCGTGTCAACCATAGATCTCTTACAATGTAAGTTGGGGTATGTAGGGTAGTGCTATCGGAACGACTTGGGCTTCAGCGCGTGGCTATATATCTGTACGAAAAACGTGATTAGCAGACCCTCACGATATACAATGTGATGCTTCCAGCGGTTTGCCCACCACCGTCTAAACTTGAATATCAGTGACTTTAGTAGATTGCCAGATGGTGATTTCTCTGAAAATTCGGGTTGTATGATGTCGTTGAAGACGCGCTCTTCAAGCTCCTTGTTACGCTCAAATTGTGGAAAATAGTCCGCAGGAATATCGAAATAGTCAATGCAGATGGCGTTTATGCAGTTCAGGAATTTGTCTGTGTTAAACTCTTTAGCCACATCGTATAGCCACCCCCAGTCGATATCGTCGTGGTGGCTCTTCACGAACATTGCCCAGTCGATAACGTGGCGCAGGGCAATCTCTGCTGCCGCGAAGTGTGATGCGGCATGTCGTAGTAGAAATAGTGCGTGGAAATTGGCAGATGGCAGATAGATGGTACTGCCGTCAACTGTGATTTTCTCGCAGGACTCCTTGCTGGCGACACTGCGTAGGATATTCTCAAACTTGCGGCTCGATAAGTGGGCGTGAACATTGATGAAGTCGTAATGGTTCTCTACCATTATGCCATTTATTGAGAATGTGGTGTGGTGGTGGTCGTCCTCATCTATTGTTATGCCCTTGAGCTTACGCATAAGGTCGTCGGCACGCTGCTGTTCGCCAAAGAGCCAAATGTCGATATCGCTGCACTCACGATGCTTGGGCGTGGGGTAGAGTAGACTTAAGCCATAACCCTTTATTATCATCATACTTATACCGTGCTCGGCGTAGAACGACGCGAGCTTTGCAATGAGTCGTTCTTGCTTGAGGTATCGCTGCTCGATGTTGTCGGCGGCTAATGCCCATTGCAGTTTTAACGCTCTCTCGGGTGCATTACCACTGTCTATGACACCGCTATTTATCAACGTTTGAACACCCTCCCACGCTATCGCTACAACGCCCTGTCGCATCGCCAAGCGATATACATCGCTCCAGTTAACATTGGCGTTATAAGCCGTGTGCGGCTCTTTACCTAAAGCGGTTTTTATGAGTGAAAGTAGGGTATATGTAGTTGTATTCACTATCGGATAATATTTGCTTTTATCTGCTCAACGATATAACGGACATCATCATCTGTTACGCAAGGACCACTGGGTATGCAGAGACCACACTTGAAGAGCTCCTCGCTTACACCATTGACATAAGCCGGTGCTGTGGCAAATACTGGCTGCTTGTGCATAGGCTTCCACAAGGGACGAGCTTCGATGCCAGCTTTATCTAATGCCACACGCATAGCCTCAACATTGGTATTTGGCTCACAATCTGTGTGTAATGACTCTGCAGCGTGAGTTACACCAGCAGCTCCGCCAACAGCACCCTGTACAGCTGTTGAGTATGCCTTCTCCTGTCCTGCAACCTTTAGACTTGGGTCAAGAAGCACCGTATTAAGCCAATAGTTGCTATCATAGCGGCTAGAGGGGTTCTTGTGCAGTGTTACGCCGTCAACATCTTGCAGTAGCTCATCGTATAATTGGCATAGATGCTTATGATGTGCTATATGCTCATCTGCCACGGTCATCTGTCCACGACCAATGCCAGCACAAATATTTGACATACGGTAGTTATAGCCTATATGCTCGTGTTGATAGTATGGATATGCCTCACGAGCCTGTGTCGCATAAAACATAATGTTGTTCTTTGACTCTTTGTCAGCGCATATCAAGGCACCACCACCCGATGTAGTGATCATCTTGTTGCCGTTGAATGACAATATGCCGAACTTGCCAAATGTGCCGCACACCTGACCGTCATACTTCGAGCCAAAGCCCTCGGCAGCATCCTCAATAACGTGGATGTCGTACTTCTCGCCAATGGCAATAATCTCATCTATCTTTGCGGGCATACCATATAGATATACAGGTATTATAGCCTTTGGCTTTTTGCCCGTTTTTGCTATTCTGTCTACGATAGCCTCTTCGAGAAGTTGAGGATCCATGTTCCAAGTGTCGCGCTCCGAGTCGATAAATATTGGTGTAGCACCAAGGTATGTAACTGGGTTTGCCGAGGCGCAAAAAGTGAATGATTGGCATATCACCTCGTCGCCAGCCTTAACATCACACGCAATTAGTGCCAGGTGTATTGCAGCAGTACCTGCAGATAGAGCCACTACGCTCTTGCCCTTGCCCACAAACGCCTCGAGGTCTGCTTCGAAACCATTGACATTAGGACCGAGCGGCACCACCCAATTTGTGTCGAACGCCTCCTGTATAAACTTCTGTTCCTCGCCCGACATATGCGCCAAACAGAGGTAGATTCTATTTCGTGACATAACTATTAACTTCTGTATAATGGGAAGAAAGATGATTCTTTATTAAATTGTTTATCGCTATTAGCTCGCTCATTAACAAGCATATCGTATTTTTCTTGATTAAAAATGTGCTTTGCAATAGAGAACTGATAATTAGATTTACGATTGAAAGCCGCCTTAAATTTATATAGACTATCATCACCAGAGCCAACGCCTCCGCCTAAATGCAATGTTTTAAATCCTTGTTCGTGTCCCCATAAAGCTGCTTTGTATAATAGTAGGTTTGTTGGAGCTAAATTACGATATTCCGTAAGTGATCCAGAGAGATGATAGTGCATCTGCTTATTTGCAAATATCATAATAGACATTGCAATAATCTTGCCCTCGTAAACGGCATAGAACATCTCATAATTATCATATAAGTCTTGGTGTATTGACTTATAAAAATCATCTTTGAAATAGTAGTAGTCCGTTGCGTTATCTTTATCCATTGTAGCATTATAAATTTGGATAAATTTTTCGAACAAGTTAAAGTCCTTTGAATGATCTATTTTGATGCCGTTTTTCTCGGCTTTACGAATCATATTGCGGTTTTTGCTAACAATATTCTCCCATATAACTTCGGGTGAACTTAAGTCGAGCGCAATAGTTTTTCCAAGGTCAATAACCTCTGAAATTTGTTTCATCGGTTGCGCATTTGCCAATACAGGGTGATATCTAACGAAGTTGTCAACGATATTGATTTCTTCCATTTTAGATATATATTCAGCCCAAAACTGTCTCAAATTATCTTCATTAGTATTTCCTTCAAATAGTACACCACCGTATCCATATGGGGTTATACTATCAAATAAACCATCGATAGATGTATTTCGTTTCATATATACATATATTGCGCGCAAACCGTTATCTTCAAAGTATAGAAGTTGGGGCTCACCATCGCCATGTATTTGAAATGCTTTTACATAGCCACTCAAATAGTAGACATCGTAACTATCAAATGATTTTACAATGCTATCCCATATATTAGAAGTCTCAATATCAATTATTTTAAGCATTTTATTACATTATTTAATATTCTAACCATGCCTTTAATATCCTCAATAGTGTAGCGTGCGTCACAGTGTAGTGATAACATTGTACTACTAAATTGTTTTGAGTGGATATTTTGTGTGTCAGGTATATTCCAAAGTATAGCTGGGTATATATTGTTTTTTATCAATTCGGCTTTAAGACTATCTCTGACATCTTCTGTTGAACATTTAAGAATGACTGAAAATGGATAGGATTTTAGGTTAGCAAATGAAGATGATAGTATCTTTATTTTGTCATTGCTAATCAAATTGCCATTTATATACTCCCAATTAACTTTTTTACGGTGATACCACTCTACAATATCAATGGTTGATATAATCTTATAACTTTCTTTAGAGATACTCGATATTGGTAGATCATTTAAAGAATTTTCAGTTTCTATATATATGCTTCTAAAAAACTCTTTATCTATGCTGTTACCGTTTAAATATTGAGCTTTAAGAGACATCGCCAAATATCTTCTATCAGCAAGTTTATCTGCATTTATTGTGTGAATGGGCTGTCTCGGTAGGTTATGGCCTCGAGGAGACCATAAAATTCCTCCGTCAGCAATTGGAAGTGTTTTTCTTAAGGATGCGAAACACCAATCTGCTTTACTATTCCTTGCCCAATCGCTAATTAAGTCGTGAGAGTGATCTTCAATGACTATACATTGTGGGTAATCAATATGCGATAACGGTGTACTTATTCCATAGAAATTTGGAATAATTATAGCATCATTACTATCACAATGAATACGTTTGATGGCCAAGGATATATCTTCAAAAGGGGTGTAGTCGTATATTTGGATATTGCTATATGGACATATCGCATCAATAAATTCATAACAATAATAAGAGGGAATCCATAAAATATTCCACTTATTGTTTATTGCTATATCAATAAGAGCTTGCCTGCCATCAATGTATAGATTGCAGGTGTGATATATGTGTAATAGTGACTTTCCTATTGGATAGTTACATTTATGGAAATCTGAACCAAACTCCATTATTTATAATGCGTGTTTATCGCAATATGCTTTATATACCTTTTCAAATTCGTCTCGTAGGATTGATAATACTACTTGGTTGTGAAATTTGCCATTTTTGTATACAGACCTACGAAGCACACCTTCAACCTTATATCCACACTTTTCATGCATTTTTAGAGATGATATATTATCTTCGAGCACATACGCAACAATTCGCTCTAAACCTTTATGATAAAATGCATAGTGTAACATTAGCATACGGGCCTCTGTAGCGTAACCTTTATTCCACTCGGTTTTATCTCCTATAAGTACAGGAACATGCCCAGATCTATTTACGTAGTCAATATCCTGCAGCATGATATTTCCAATATATTTATTAGAATCTTTAAGGCAAATGGCAAGAACTATTTTAGAATTGTCGAATATCGCATTACGTACCCACTCCTTTTCTCTTTCTGAAGATACATAATATTTAGGACCGCCTACAAGATTTGAAATTTCATCATCATTACGCCATTGAATAGAAACTTTATAGTCGTCTAACTCTAATGCCCTCAAATAGATTCTACTTTTCATGATATATTTGTTTTTGTAATTGTTCTTTAAATCCGAGATCATCTACTTCCGACATGTTACCTGCTCCCTCTCCAACATCATGTCTCATTATTATCTTCTTGATTGTTAAGAAGAATATTTTTATATCTAATGCCATAGAGATATTATTAACATACCAGACATCATATTCAAACTTTTTACTCAATTTACATAGATTCCTGCCATTTACTTGAGCCCAACCTGTTATGCCTGGTCTTACTTCATGGCGACGTGCTTGCTCAGGACTATACAGTGGTAAGTATTTAACAAGCAACGGTCTTGGACCAATTAGAGCCATATCTCCTTTTAGCACATTGATAAGCTGTGGAAGTTCATCAATTGAGGTTGATCTTACAAATCGACCAACTTTTGTCAAGCGTTGCGCATCGGGTAGTAGATTGCCATCTGCATCGCGCTCGTCGGTCATCGACTTGAACTTGATTACTTTAAATATCTTTTCATCTTTGCCAGGACGTTCCCGTGTAAAAAATGCGCCAGCCCCTTTGTTAGCAATAGTTAGCCACAGGGTAATTATTATAAGTATAGGCGATAGCACGATAAGCGCAATCAACGATATCCAAAAATCGAAAAAACGTTTAAAGAAGTGTTTGTACATTATTACAATGTTATTTTAGGTGATTCAGCCCAATTAATTAAACTATTTGCAGTCTTAATATTTGTAAATTTATAATCATTCAATAAATGCTCCAATTTGCTAAAGGCTTGTTTTTTACCTAGATTAGATTTTATATATCTTTTGCTACGATTAATCAGAGAGCCATTTTCACTAAAGTAATTCTCATATTCTGTTCTTGACATAAATCCCGTATTATGATAAATAAGATCGCCAATGTGAAAATAACACATTGTATAATTTCGTTTATTCATCTGTTGTTTTATGTAAGCATACGGAAAAAATCTAAAGTATCCGCCTCCAGAAAAAACAAACTTCTTTCCTAATATATTCGAAGTACATACAGGAAACTCCTTTATTGATATCTCGTTTGTTGAGATTATGGTTGGAACATCGTGTTTAAATGTATTAAAACCTCCAAAATCTCTTTGTGCGGGGAAAATAGAGGCATCATACTCTATCCCACATTCAGCTAATACCTCAATAGCCCATTTATTTGTTTCTCCTATTGAAAACGCAGGAGCTCTATAACTAACAACTTTCTGCCCTGAAACATCTTCCAATGCATTTATTGCATCCTTACAATCTTTTACTAACTCTGTTCTACTCATCTGGGTAAGCCAAATATGCTTGTCTGAATGACAGCCAATTTCATGACCATATTTTACTATTTCTTTGATGACATGAGGAAAGTCTGTCGCAATTTTTCCGAGACAAAAAAATGTAGCTTTTATATTACGTAGTTCCAGCTCTTGCAAAATTTGCTTTAAATATGTGTTATAGAGTTGGTATTGATTATTACGTCCACCATAATATCTTTTTTCAATGTACCACTCTTCGATATCAAAAGATATAATATTCATTATCTATGAAATAATTTACTGAATTTTAGGAAGAATCCTAAAATAAATGTTTTGGGATCATCCTTAAAACAGTCTTGATAAAAAAGATTCTTATCGCTAAATTTAAACCAACTTGGGATGCACTTAAAACGATCTGATGATTTTATAAACCAAACTATATCCAGTCCTAAATATCGTAATTGTATACCAGTTTGATAATTATATTGTTTAGGTAATTTGCCGCTTAAATCTCGTATTATGACTTCTCCAAAATCAACACCAGATTCTATAGCGCATCGTATGCTAGCTGGGACTCTAGGATTAATCTCAATTATATAATATTCATCATTAATTTTATCCCATAATACATCCATATCGGCTAGACCATGCCAATTTAATCTATCAAGTAGATTCTTGCATAATGAAAGAAGTCTTTCATTGTATGTTGAAATGCAAAAACAACTACTTCCTGCATTTAATGGATACTTTCTAATAATCTTTATTATTGCATTTGATGAACAATCTCCATTTGCAGTTCTATACATAACCACATTGAAATATTCATCTTTGTTGTCAATGTATTGTTGTAGTGTGCAGTCTCCATATTTGTTCGTTATTGCAGAAAATGAACTTTTTAGTTCTACAATGCTATTTACAAATTTGATTCCGCGAGCACCTACAGATTTATTTGGCTTTATAAGTGCAGGAAAACCAACATACCTGCATGCATCCTCTATGTTGTCTAATGTTAATGCTGCTGTTTTAGGGTGGTTTATGTTATTATTTTTACAGAACTCCATTAATAAATGCTTGTTGTATCCAACATTAAACACATCATAGTTAGGTACTGCACATTTAACATTATAGGTCGTCTCAATATGGCTCTTTTCTTGACTTAAAAATTCAGCAGACCCATCACCCATTGGAATGATGAAACTGAAATTGTTATTTTCGATAATATTATATATCTGCTTGCTATATGAAACTTTTTTACTAATGGTATGACGTGAGTGTATATAACGACAATAGTACGCAACATCGCTTTTTGAGGTTGCTATACTAACGAGATGTCCTGCTTTGTATAACGATTTTGTAACAGATAGAGCTTGTAAACCGCCACCTAAAATTAGTACATTAGGCATTTTCGTGCATTTGTGTTATCATGTTGTTATATATGACATCTACTGTTAAATTCTCTTTAAAGAATTTGTATCCAGCTTCGCCCATGTTATGTAGATTGGTTCTATTATCATATAGCTCTTGAAACTTATTGCAGATTCTTTCACAGTCCCCCCCTATGCACCACACTCCTGCCCCAGGATCTTCAATATACACTTTACCATAGTCGCTATTATTTATCATCGCAAAAATGGGAATTTTGAGAGCCATGTACGATACCGCTTTTGATGGACATGTGGGAGCTTCATTTCTTTCATTAATAGAAACAAGACCAACATCTACGGATTGTATAAATGCCATATATTCATCACGAGGCATAAAATTCATAAATATTATATTAGATAATTTATGCTCTTGACAATATTGCTTAAGCTGTTCACATTTCACCCCCTTACCTATTATGATAAATCTAATTTCATCATGATCTTTGAAATGGGTTGCCAGCATCTCTATATTTTCTATACGTTGTCCAGTTCCTATGTTGCCACCAAAGAGTGCGATAAACTTATTCTCAAGTCCGAGTTTCTTTCTAATATTAGTCAGACTTTGACTCGATAAATGGTTTGTAGTTGGATCTGATATCCAATTGTATAATATCTTAAAATTATGGTCACTAACATCCTTGTATAGGCTACATACATAACTTATGTTCATCGGAGACATACATCCTACGATGTCCGATATTTTATATGCTTTATGTGAAAAATAGTCAAGATAGCGTATTGCAAATTTTGATTTAATTTCACCAAGGCTTGCTGAACTTTGAGGATGAATATCTCTTAAGATTAGATATATTTTGCAATTACATTGTTTTTTTACCGATTCGGCAAAATCTATTAGCGTTATAGATGGTGTTGGAACAATTACCCAATCAAAATTGCGATTTCGTAGGAACTTTTTGTATGCTTGCTTATAGCTATATGGCATAATTACCATTGATAAGCCTTTTGTGATACGATGTTTCTGCCATACAAATGGAATTGTTTTAACGCGCAAAACTTCAGTGCCTTGTTCAAAACCAATATGAGTATCATCAGTCGATGGCGCAACAACAGTAACATTATGCCCATTTTTTCTGAACTCATTTACGAGGTCTGAATACATGCTGTTCTGCTGTTTTTCCGAAGGGTATGATATTAATGCAAATAGGATATTCATGCCAGCTAATTTATAGATATTTTACTTCCTCCAAACCATTTTGTTGACAACACCAGTGTATGACTGGATAAGTTTTACAACCTTTGTCGATACATTCTCATCAATGTAGTTAGGTACAGGTATGCCGTTGTCCTCATTCTTGACCATCTCTACGGCCGTGTCTACCGCCTGTAGCAGTGACCTCTCATCAATACCCGCCAAGATGAAACAACCCTTGTCCAATGCCTCGGGACGCTCCGTTGAGGTACGTATACATATTGCTGGGAAGGGGCGTCCTACCGATGTGAAGTAGGAACTCTCCTCGGGCAGTGTGCCACTATCGCTAACCACTGCAAAGGCATTCATCTGCAGGCAGTTATAGTCGTGGAAGCCAAGAGGCTCGTGCTGGATAACGCGCTTATCAAGCTCAAAGCCGCTTGCTGCAAGGCGGTTACGTGAACGTGGGTGGCATGAGTAGAGCACAGGCATATCATACTTCTCTGCCATCTTATTAATCGCCGTAAAGAGCGATGTAAAGTTCTTCTCGGTGTCTATATTCTCCTCGCGGTGTGCTGATAGCAGTATGTATCGTCCCTTCTCAAGACCGAGGCGAGCGTGTATATCCGATGCCTCAATATCTTTTAGGTTTGCGTGCAATACCTCCGCCATAGGCGAGCCTGTGACGTATGTGCGCTCCTTGGCTACGCCCGAGGCATTAAGATAGCGGCGTGCGTGCTCTGAGTAGCACAGGTTAACATCGGAAATAATATCAACTATACGGCGATTTGTCTCCTCGGGTAGACACTCGTCAAAGCATCTGTTGCCTGCCTCCATATGGAAGATGGGGATATGTAGACGCTTTGCACCAATGACAGATAGGCAAGAGTTGGTATCGCCCAATACAAGCACTGCATCGGGCTTTGTTGTTACCATCAACTTATACGAAGCATTGATAATATTGCCCATTGTTGCTCCCAAATCATCACCTACAGCGTCCATATATACATCGGGCTCCTCCAACTTAAGGTCGCGGAAGAATATGCCGTTGAGGTTATAGTCGTAGTTCTGACCCGTGTGTGCCAAGAGACAGTCGAAATAGCGGCGACACTTGTTTATAACGGCAGCAAGACGTATAATCTCGGGGCGTGTGCCAACGATGATAAGTAGCTTAAGGCGTCCGTCGTCCTTAAATTGTACATTGGTATAGTTTAGATTAAGCTCCATACAGTATATTGTTTTTCTATTTTACAACCTTTTCAAAAAATGTATCTGGGCGATTGGGGTCAAAACTCTCGTTTGCCCACATTACAGTCACAAGATCCTCGCTTTGCGAGAGATTGATAATGTTGTGTGTATATCCGGGTAACATGTGTACCGCCTCGATCTTCTCGCCTGATACCTCGAACTCTAATACTTCATCGGAGTGTATGTTGCGCTGCTGTATTAGACCGTGACCACTTACTACGATGAAGAACTCCCACTTTGTATTGTGCCAGTGTTCTCCCTTTGTTATCCCAGGTTGCGAGATGTTTATACTGACCTGTCCGCATTTCTCTGAACGTAGCAACTCTGTGAAGCTGCCACGAGCATCAACGTTCATTTTCAGTGGAAAGGCTACACTCTTCTTGGGAAGATATGACAAGTATGTGGAGTATAACTTCTTGGCAAATGAGTTATAGGGTATTTCGGGTACTACAAGCGTTTCGGGTTGTTTATGGAAGCACTCTAATAGGTCGACAATCTCACCAAGTGTTACCTTGTGTGTTGTTGGAACAGCGCAATACCTTCCATCCTCCTTGAGTATTGTTGTTACACCGTCAAACTCGCAGTGGTGCTCTTCTCCCTTTAGTGCGGCAATCATCTCATCCACAAGATCATCGATATAGAGTAGCTCAAGTAGGGTAGAGCGGTCATTGACGGTTATCGTCAGGTCGTTGGCAATGTTGTTACAAAATGTTGCAACTGCCGAGTTGTAGTTGGGGCGGCACCATTTGCCAAAGAGATTTGGGAAGCGATATACCAAGACCTTTGCGCCTGTATTCTCGCCATACTCAAAGAATAGCTCCTCGCCAGCACGTTTACTCTTGCCATAATCGCCATCGGCATATCGTCCAACGAGTGATGCTTGGATAGATGACGAAAGCATCACGGGGCAGTTATTATTATGTCTTTTGAGTGTATCGATAAGTGTTGACGCAAAGCCAAAGTTGCCCTGCATAAACTCCTCGCTGTTTTGAGGACGATTTACACCTGCAAGGTTAAATACAAAGTCAGCGCGGCGACAGTAGTCATCGAGTTGTTCTGGTGTAGAGTCTACATCGTACTCAAATATCTCGCCGACATTAATCTCGCCATAGCTCTTGTTTTTACCCTCGGCTATTGTACGTAGTTGCGCACATAGGTTCTTACCTACAAAACCCTTTGCGCCTGTTACCAATATGTTCATAGTGCTACTATTTACGAGCGAGCTCCTCCTGAATGTATGCCAGAGATAGCAACTTCTCCTTTACCTGCTCGATATTGAGCAAATCAGTGTTGTTTGAGTTAAACTCGGTGAGAGTGTTGCGCTCGGCATCTCCCTGATTGAAGTATTTATCGTAGTTCAAGCCGCGCTTGTCGCAGGGTACTCTATAGAAGTTACCCATATCGATAGCGTTTGCACACTCCTCGTTGGTGAGCAATGTCTCATACATCTTCTCGCCGTGTCGTATACCGATAACCTTGATATCCTCCTTCTTACCGCCAAACAACTCGCATACGGCCTCTGCTTGCGTCTGAATGGTGCATGCTGGTGCCTTTTGTACAAGAATATCACCACTTGAACCGTGCTCAAATGCAAATAATACGAGGTCAACTGCCTCCTCGAGAGACATTATAAAGCGTGTCATACGAGGATCGGTGAGTGTGATAGGGTTACCGTTGCGTATCTGGTCAATCCATAGAGGAATAACCGAGCCACGAGAGCACATTACGTTGCCGTAGCGTGTGCAGCATATCTTTGTGCGCTCGGGAGATACCGTGCGGCTCTTTGCTACGATGACCTTCTCCATCATTGCTTTAGATGTGCCCATAGCATTTACGGGGTATGCAGCCTTGTCTGTTGAGAGGCATATTACGGTCTTAACGCCCTCGTCGATAGCGGCTGTAAGTACATTCTCTGTGCCCAAAACATTGGTCTTAACGGCCTCAATGGGGAAGAACTCGCAAGATGGCACCTGTTTGAGTGCTGCCGCATGGAATATGTAATCCACACCGTGCATAGCATTCTTCACAGATTGTAGGTCGCGCACATCGCCGATGTAGAACTTGATCTTCTCTGCTACCTCGGGCATCTTTGCCTGAAACTCGTGACGCATATCGTCTTGCTTCTTCTCGTCACGCGAGAAGATGCGAATTTCGCCGATATCAGTGCGCAAAAATCTATTCAACACGGCGTTACCAAACGATCCTGTACCGCCAGTGATAAGAAGTGTTTTTCCTGTAAATAGTGACATAGTTATCTATTTTTTATTAATTTCTTGTATAAATTTATGTATTTATCGAAGCATATATCCTTGTTGAAGTGCTCCTCTGCGTATTTACGGCAAGCCGCTGAGTAGTGCTCTTTGCCATTTGTACGAATCTCGTTGATGGCGTTTATTATGCCATCGAGGTCGCCAACTTTTTCAACTACTATACCAGTGTTTGGTGTGATTAGTTCGGGAATAGCGGTTGTGTTGTATACAATAGCAGGTGTTCCGCAAGCCATTCCTTCCGCAATGGTAAGACCAAAGGTCTCGGCTCGAGATAGACTCAAGACGACATCTGCAGTAGAATATAACTCTGCTAGCTCTTGCTGTGATTGAGTTCGCTTAATGCCAATTATACCACTTGGAAGATTATCAATCTGTTTTTGTGATAATCCAACCATAATGATAGCATATCTATCAGAAAGCCGTTCTCGCAGTTTATAGTATTCCGATAATCCCTTGCTCTCACTCCATGCCGACGCTACGCCTATTATGGTAAATTTACCATCAATATTATAATCTCTTTTTACGCTATTTCCTATTCGCGGACTGAATATTGAGATGTCTATACCATTGTATATGTGCTGTATATCGCAATATATAAGGAACGATTGTTTTGCTTGTGAAGCCAGCCATTTGGATACGGGCGTAATTGTAATTTTTCTTCTGATTGAGGTGAAATAATTACGCTTAATCTTAAAATTATCGCGAATCCTATTTGTTATCGACTTGGGATACGCTTTGTTGCAATTACATCCTATGCATTCACTCTTCCACTGTTCACATCCTCTTTCGACGTAATGTGCACAGTGTCCCGTAAAAGACCAACAGTCGTGTAGCGTCCATACTACAGGCGTATCTATCTTTTTTAGATATTCAAATAATAACTTGTAGTTAAGATAGTATCCGTGAATGTTGTGCAGGTGAATAATATCGGGCTTGATACTCTCAATTTGTTTGATAAACTTTTTTGTTGCATATTGAGATGCCAACCCGTGGTTATCAAATAGTCGTGACTCTAATACGTGCCAATATACGCCAAGTTTAGATCCAATTTTTATTAGCTTCGACTTGCTTGCATTGCAACTCCTACCATAGGCAATATAACTCTCCCATCCGCGTTGCATAGCACGCGCTCCAATCTGCTCGGCAATCTTACCTGTCGATCCCCAATTAGCGGTTGAGTTTATTTGTAGTAGTGTTGGCATAAATAGTTAGTTATTATGTTTATATTAAATTCTCTTTTTATGTTTTCATAGATTAGTATTTTAAACATTTATGTTATTTAATTGTTTTAATTGTCTATGAATTACTATTGGTTGTATTACGCAATATGGTAGAAGAGCTACGCACGTTGCTGATACCACAAATATCCACTCATTAAAATATTGGTATAACAATGTAATAGCTACAATTTTGAATATGACCGCAAATGTATAGCAATATGTTTGAACTTTTAATTTGCTTATACCTGATGCAATTGTTGATTGGACTGCAATCCATGCAAACATAGTACCATATATTATAAACCATATTACGTATGTCAGGTTAAAATCTATAGCATTCTCTCCTAACCATAAATTAATAAAATATGGGAGTATTGGTATTATTATGACTTGTAGAATAGCTAGTATACATACAGCTATATACATTATTTTTGTAATTTTATTAATCCACTCATATCGTTTCTCCGCAAGTGCTTTCGATATTGCAGACCATACGGGTGTTAGAGCAATCATAAATAAAGAACTAGCAAATGAGAATATTTTGTTATATACTTGGTAGATTGTACTATATTCAGGTGCGTAAAAGTAGCTAATAAACCATTCATTGGTTGTCGAAATTATCATATAGAGTATCTGGAGTATTAGAAATACTACGCCTAATGTTACTACTGCCTTAGCGCCCTGTTTTGTAGCATATCCAATAGATGGTTTACACTCTTTTAATTGAGTAAGAGAAAATACATATAATGTAGCAATAATTAACGGAATATTTGTAGTACATGCATGTACAATTGATAATGATATAAGGTCATAATCGTAATTTCCGCTTGGCGTTATTATAACAAGATATACAAGAGTAAGGATGTGTGATGTAAGGTTTATTAGATTGGGTATTGCAGCTTTCTGTATAGCATATAAAATGGAAATAATGATTCTTAAAAAGAATGATAATAAAACACCACAAATTGATATATCAATACTTTTCCTTAACCCACTATCAGATATTACTGATGTGTCGATATTCAAAATTTCATTCCAATCTATATGTTGGCTTAAAATATAATAAAATATGCCAAAAACAATAACAACAGATCCTAAAGAAATATATGCTGAAGATATTAACCGCTTACTTTCAATGGTGTTGTGGTTACTTATTTCTCGAGTTAGATGATTGCGGAGTCCATTCCCAATACCCAGGTCAAATGTTAACACCCATGTTAAAATGCTCAATATTGTAAACCAAATGCCTAAAACAGCATTATTGTTGAAGTACTCCATATAACAGGGTACAGTAAGAAAAGCAACAATGATGCCTATTCCCCTTATCAATAGGGATGCGATGACATTAATTGTTAAATTTCTATTGTCCTTATTATTTAGTAGTCTCATTTGTTTTGCTGTATAGTGAATTATTATACAAAACACCCAATGTTAATAACCACACGGCACTCATACGATAATTAAAGATAATTGTATTAGAGAACATCCAAATTAGTACTAGTAATATTACAAAGTATTCGCGCTTTAGACTCCTTGCGATTGTGATATAAAATGGAATGTAGAATATGTAGAATAATAATCCGTAACTAACGAGGATATCACCGAGATCACAATCAGTTCCAAGGAATTTTTGACCATAATTATAGGACATTACATCTGTATTACCTGATCCAAATAATAGATCTATGCTACTATTACACTGTGTTAGATAATTATCTATAATATCCATTTTAACACCAAAGCTATTATCCATTCCTTCTTGAATCTTAAATATTCTAAATTCAAATAGAGTATTAAAATTAAGGAGAATCAATGTGACTGCTATTAGAATAATGGGTAAAGCAAGAGATCTCTTAGTGATATATATGTAAACCGATGATATTGCGGCATATGCGAGTAGAGCCGTTCTACTACCTGTCATAAATATCGCCGCAAATATAATAATGCAAAATAGTATCAGCTCCACACGTTTATATTGCTTACTTTCACATAGACCCAACGCATATATTAGTGATATAAATTCACCACAATTGTTTGAGTTGTAAAAAATACCTCCTAATCGCAGTGAAATACCGATATTTTCGATATTGATCATACTAATGTCCATATTAAACTGTTCATAGTAGTAACCTGTTATATCATATATGCTATCGTATATTCTCGTGATGGGAGTGATATTGTATAGAAATGCAATCTGAGATATTACAACATATATTAGCGTAAACCAGATATATGGTTTTAATATAGTACCTATTTTGAGATTAGTGAAACTAAAGAGAAGTACTATCAGTGTAACATTGCGCTGTATTGTTTTAGTTGAAATATATGGTTCTGAAATGTTTAGAATTAATGACAAAAAGATTGCAAAAATCAATAGCCACGAACAGACGTTTACCATGCTAATTTTCTGATGCCTATAGTTGTACAGTAGCATGAAAACTGTAGGAACAAGCATGTAAAAAATATTACCAACAGGAAACAATAATAGAATTACCCATGTAATACTTATAATGTGGTTGTTCAAATTATTGTTTTGAGAGAGTGTCATATTAGAACTTATTTATTAATTAGCCTTTCAATATCTTTCTTAAAGTTCGAATCTAATGACCTAATTAAATCTATGTTGTTATTATGGATGTCAGTTTTTATTATTGCTTGAGCAATATGTTCTGCATCTTGTTTCTCATAGAAAGAAATATATTTTGATAACTTCGAACGTTTAATCGCAGGAATATCTATAGAAACAACAGATAGCCCGTTTGACATATATGATAATATTTTGCTTGGGAATGATGTGTGATTAAATAACGCATTTGGATCTTGCGTACTCAATCCAATATCGCACATTTGTATAAAATTTATATATTCTTGTCCGAACTTTAGACCCTCATAGCTTACTCGTGCATTGGCTATTTGGGACGTAGTATTCACTACGTTAATTATGTTTTGGACGTCATCATCGCTTCCAAAACCGCATATATGAACATGGTAATTTTTAGGTAAAAATTTTGCTGCTACTGCTGCTGCTGCTCCACCTTTTCTTGGGTCAAATGTTCCAGCATAGACTACGTGGATAGTATCTGATGTATTTTTTTTAGGTTTTGTTTGTGCAAATTGGTATGATCCGTATATTATGGTGTATGGTTTATTCTTAACATTAAATTTATCATTTAGAAGTTCAGTAGGAAAGATGTAGGCATCAGCGTTTGAAATCATCCTTAATTCCATTTTGCGTGGATTGAAAATACTATCTTGTATTACATCAGTATAGACTTCCTCAACTTCATATATAAGATGGAATCGTTTGATAAACCTTGCAATTGTGAGCACATACCTATATCCGAGCGAATGGTATGCAATAATTCTTTCATCTTTCTTCGTGTTAAACAATAGAAAAATAAATAGAGCAATTCGATGCCATATATTTCGTATTATTTTTATAAGCTTGCTGGTTCCTCCTATGGATGGAAAATATTTTATGTGAATTTTATCCTTAATGGCGCACTTTGTTGCTTTGTAAAATCTGCATTTTGGCTCTATGATTTGTGAAACAGATATAATGTCTACATTGTATCCAATATCACATAGTGTAGCCGCTATGTAATCTATCTTGTTTACTGCAGACGGAGCACAATTGCGTTTTGTGCTTTGATCATGGTTGTAGTAGCAAATATATTTAATTTGGTTTTTATTATCCATTAGAGTGTCTATTTTCTAATCCCTTCTAAAAATATCACGAGTATATACTTTTTCTGTAATGTCGGAAAGCTGGGGCGCATAGCGGTTGGTGAGTACCACGTGGCTCTCCCTCTTAAATCTTTCGAGGTCGTTGACAACCTCCGAGCCGAAGAACATCGTGCCGTCCTCCAGGGTGGGCTCATAGATGATGATCTTTGCGCCCTTTGCCTTGATGCGTTTCATCACGCCCTGTATCGACGAGTGGCGGAAATTATCCGAGTTCGACTTCATCGTCAAACGATATACGCCGATGACCACCTCGCGCTCCTTGGCTGCATCCCATGTGCTCGAGCCAACATAGTACTCCGCCTTACGCAGCACCTGATCCGCGATATAGTCCTTACGCGTGCGGTTACTCTCAACAATTGCCGACATCATATTCTGCGGCACATCCTCATAGTTTGCCAGCAGCTGCTTCGTATCTTTAGGCAGGCAGTAGCCGCCATAGCCAAAGGAGGGGTTATTATAGTGTGTGCCGATGCGCGGATCGAGACCTACGCCCTCGATTATTGCCTGTGAGTCGAGTCCCTTAATCTCGGCGTATGTGTCGAGCTCGTTGAAATAGCTTACGCGCAGTGCCAAATAGGTGTTGGCAAAGAGCTTGACAGCCTCCGCCTCCTTAACACCCATATACAGAACAGGGATATTATCCTTGAGTGCTCCCTGCTGTAGCAAATCTGCAAAACATTTGGCGGCGGACTCCAACTTTTCGCTATCGGCGAGTGCCGCAATAGCCCTATTCTCCTCATCGAACTCCTCGCCAGCAATAGGCTTTGGGCATCCTACGATTATTCGTGAGGGGTATAGGTTGTCGTAAAGTGCTTTGCTCTCACGCAGGAACTCGGGTGAGAAAAGTAGGTTAAGACGACATACGCCACGATTAGCATACTTAACATAAAGACTACGGCAGTAGCCAACAGGTATTGTCGACTTGATTACCATCACAGCATTAGGATTTACCTTTAGCACAAGGTCTATAACCTCCTCGATGTGGTGTGTGTCAAAATAGTTCTTTATAGGGTCGTAGTTTGTGGGAGTTGCTATAATTATAAACTCCGCATCACGATATGCCTCACTTGCGTCGAGTGTTGCACGTAGGTTGAGCGATTTTTCGGCAAGATACCTCTCAATGTAGTCATCCTGTATGGGCGATTGTCGCTGATTGATCATCTCCACCTTTTCAGCAACAACATCTACTGCCACGACCTCGTTGTGTTGTGCCAGTAGGGTAGCTATACTCAGTCCTACATATCCCGTTCCTGCAACAGCAATCTTCATATTATATCTACTTTTCCTAACGTTTCTATTGTGCGATATTGCTTTCTATCTCATTGTCGAGTGCTTCAAACTGTGAGTTCTTCGACTTAAACTCGCTGACTGTGCGTTTCATCAGTCGCACCATATCCTCAATATCTACATCGTGAGCCATACGTACAAGCTCATCCAAAGTCGTGCACGCCTCCGTGTAGTCATACTCGCGCACCTTTGCTATGCGTATACGCTCGTGGTCTGTGGGGATGGTATTTTCGGCATTTGACAAAACCTCCTCATATAGCTTCTCGCCAGGACGCAACCCTGTGTATACAATCTCTATATCCTTGCCTATGGTGAGTCCTGCAAGTTGTATCATGCGTCGCGCAAGGCTTGCAATCTTCACCGATTCGCCCATATCGAATACGTATATCTGGTTTCCTTCGGTCATTGTTACAGCCTCCATAACCAAGCGACAAGCCTCGGGTATGGTCATAAAGAAACGTGTTATCTCGGGGTGGGTTACCGTCACAGGTCCGCCCTTCTCAATCTGTGCGCGGAAACGGGGTATCACCGAGCCATTCGACCCGAGTACATTTCCGAAACGTGTCGTAACAAACTTTGTCTTACCTTCAATCTCGCCACGCTCAATAGCCAGACCTAACGACTGTACATATATTTCTGCAAGACGCTTCGTGCAGCCCATAATGTTTGTGGGGTTAACAGCCTTATCGGTAGATATCATCACCATCTTGTCAACATTGTACTTGATGCACATATCAGCCACGTTGCGTGATCCTGCCACGTTTACGTACACCGCCTCACACGGGTTCTCCTCCATTAATGGAACATGCTTGTATGCTGCTGCGTGGAATACTGCGTCGGGGCGGAATGTCCTAAAGGCGTAGTCGAGACGGTTCTTAAGTCGTACGTCGCCAATGATGGGCGTAAATCGCAAATCGGGGAAACGCTCCTCAAGCTCAAGGCGTATTGTGTGCATTGGTGTCTCGGCATTGTCAAACAGCACCAGCTCTTTAACCCCGAATGTTGCCAGCTGTCGGCATAGCTCTGAACCTATTGAGCCAGCAGCACCTGTCACCATTATCGTCTTACCGCGGAAGTTAGCAATAATCTCATCCATTGAGATCTCAATCTCGGGTCTACCTAATAGATCCTCAATCTTAATCTCGCGGATATTTTGCTTCATTATCTTTCCGTTTATAACTTCGTCGATAGGTGGCGCGAAGAGTACCTTTATGCTGTTGTCAATGCAGTATCGTATAAGTCGCTCATTTTCGACTCTTGCCTCCTCTGTATTTGCAAAGAGTACTGCATCCACCTCAAAATGGCTCTTTAGGAACTCAATATTCTCCTTTGACTCATAGTAGTACACCTTGCGATTTGCTATTGTGTGGTTGCGAAGTCGTGCGCCATAGGTCAAAAAGCCCATTAAGTTGTAGTGCGAAGAGTTCTGCAAGCGTGTCACAAGCGATACTGATTTATCTCCTGTTCCATACACCAATACATTGATTCGGCGTTTCGACTTCATATTCTCCTTTACTATGTCGTATACTACAATCATCGCAACACGCAAGAGTATCAATACACATAGCGTGATTACGAAGTCAATGATGAGTATTGCTGTCAGATGCAACTGCGACATCTGTACAGGAAGCCATATCCACGTTGCTGTAGCAAGTGTGAGCTCCTTGCCCAATGAGGCGAGCGCAAATTTTCCAATCTCATTAAGTGTCGAGTGACGAATGACAATGCGGTAGGTCTTAAGGATGTAAAACCAAGCGAATGCGCCTAATAATCCGACAGCCATCCAGTATACCGAAAAGCTGTTTATATGTGCAATAGGTCTTACTAAAAGGTGCATAAAAGCCAATGCGCATAACGACGACACTCCTGATGCTACAATGTCGATGAATAGCACTAACTTTGAACTTAAGTAACGCTCTAAATGAAGTTTTGCAATAAAATTGAACATCTCTGTCTATTTTGGTGTGCAAATTTTTAGATGCACACAAGTTTTGTTAATCTCTTAACCCAATATATGCACTTCAGTGGTCTATATCGAGGACTAAATCTTTTCAATAAAGCAGTGGGGAATGTATGATGTGGCAACTGCTACTATGCCCTCAATGGCTACAATCAGCCTGCGATCACCTTTAATTCGCTTGATGTAACCCTCTGCCCCTTTAAATATGCCGTCAGTTACGCGGACGCGTTCACCAATACTCCACTCTGTGTCAATATCTCCATAATACTCCATACCTAAATCTTCGACAGATGTGACAGCTATGAATGTTCGCATCTGGTTGTCAGGAATGGCGGTTGGCTCTTTTTCGTTGCGATTGGTGTATATCATCGCCTTGCCCATCAACTCCTTCTGGATAGCTATTGCATCCTGCCCATTACAATAGATGAACATTAGAGAAGAGATGGCTGGTACGCGACGTCTTACGCTCTTGTTAGCAACTTTGCGCTCAATGACCTTTGTAGGTATATAGGTCTCAATGTCTTGCTTGTGTAGCCACTCCTCAATGGCGAATACTCTGTTGTAGAAGACCTTGAGTGCATACCAGTTTTTGGACTGTACTATATTTGTTGTTTCGGGTGTATGCATACTCTCTATTCCCTCGCTGTTAAAGGGCGTTTGCCCCAACAACGCAGCAGGCAAGGTTAGGTCGGCTCGTCCGACGCGCGATATCGCCCTGACCCAAGGCGATGAGTCGTAACCCATTTAGAAAACCAATCTTTGATTATCTCTCATATATTACTACAAAAGTAGTAAATATACTTTTAACTGCCAAATATTATGCCAAAAAAAGTGCGTAGTAGATGTAAACTAGTTAAATATGCCTGTTTATATATAGTAAATAGAACCTATTTTATTGTAGTGATATAGTTTAATTATGGACTATTTACGAATTTTATTTTTGTCTTATAAAACGATAAAAACTATAGCACGATTAGATGTGAAAAAGTGGATATTTATGCTACTTTTGGGCGAGTCTATTATGGGTGCTTAAATGCAAAATAGCCCGTCTATATTGTAAATAGACAGGCTACTTTTGGTGTGTTACTCGCTGTTAATATAGTCTATTTAGTATTGCTGCAAGACGCAGACCTCCTTTGAGTAGTTGGTGCTCAATGGCGGGCGCATAGTGGTTGATATAGTCGTATGATATGCTTGTGCCTGCGGGTGTATTTTCATACACATCGTGCGCAAGTTGAACGCTCTCCTCAATCCAATCTACAGTACTTCCCTGTGTTATGCGTTTTTGCTCCTTGCGAGATACTCTATCTATCTGCTTTTGCCACTCTGTATAACTCCACCGATGAGTTGACTCTAGCAGGTCGCTGTCCCACACACTATGTAGGTTGCTCTTCTTGCCGAAGAACTTTACCGTTGTACCATTGCCGCCACGATCCTGCTTTCTGCCTGCGTGCATAGGACAGTGCATATCTCCAACAAGGTGTATGAGCATCATCAGCTCTATGCGCTCCTCCTCCAAAGATAACTCGCCTTGATGCAGTCGGCTAATTATGTTGTCTATTGCTACAACAACATCGCCTGTTGAGCACTTCTCCGAGTTGAAGTAACTCTCTTCATCGGGATCTACGTTGCAGTAGTGCCAAGTCTTGGTGTGGGCATATTGAGGGGTGTGGCTGGCGTTGTCCAACCAGTTTGAAACATATACCATTGAGTGTCCACCTAATATTTGCTCAATATTGCGCTTGGCGCACTTCGATAGGTGCTGCTCGGCAATGTATGCCACTATGTCGTGCCCCTTGGGTCCCCAAGCCGATGCTGAATAGGCGATGGTTATGGCAAGAAAAAATAGAACTAATCGTCTCATTGTTGTAGCGTAAAAAAGTAGCGAGCATTACACTCGCTACGGTTGTTATTGGTTCATTGTTGCAAGGAACTCTGTATTGTCCTTGGTGAGATTCATCTGCTTTTGCAAGAACTCCATAGCCTCCACTGTAGTCATATCCGAGAGGTGCTTGCGAAGTACCCACGTACGCTGCATTACGCTCTGCTGTAAGAGCAGATCCTCGCGACGTGTTCCCGATGCGATAACGTCAACAGCGGGGTAGATGCGCTTGTTCGAGAGCTTGCGGTCAAGCTGAAGCTCCATATTACCCGTACCCTTGAACTCCTCGAAGATAACCTCATCCATCTTGGAGCCTGTGTCGATAAGAGCTGTTGCAATGATTGTTAGTGAGCCCTTCTCTTCGGTATTGCGCGCGGCACCGAAGAAACGCTTGGGCTTGTGTAGAGCATTGGCATCCACACCACCCGATAGCACCTTTCCTGATGCTGGCTGTACAGAGTTATATGCACGTGCAAGGCGCGTTATAGAGTCGAGGAAGATAACTACGTCGTGACCGCACTCAACCATACGTTTAGCCTTCTCCAAGACCATCTCTGCAACCTTAACATGGCGTGATGCCTGCTCGTCAAATGTTGAAGCAACAACCTCCGCCTTGACGTGGCGTGCCATCTCGGTAACCTCCTCGGGACGCTCGTCTATAAGCAATACGATCATATATACCTCGGGGTGGTTGTCTGCAATAGCATTCGCTATTGACTGCAACAGCATAGTCTTACCCGTCTTGGGCTGTGCCACGATAAGCGCACGCTGACCCTTGCCGATGGGCGAAAAGAGGTCGATTATTCGGTTAGATATTGTGTTGTGACCATTGCCTGTAAGGTTGAACTTCTCGCTGGGGAACAGAGGTGTCATATACTCAAATTGCACTCTGTCGCGGATGTAATCAGGTGTAAGACCATTGATAAGGTTGACGTGTATAAGCGGGAAGTACTTCTCGCCATCCTTCGGAGGACGTATCGTGCCACTTACAGTATCACCCGCCTTCAGTCCGAAGAGCTTAATCTGCGATGGCGAGACATATATGTCGTCGGGAGAGTTAAGGTAGTTGTAATCGGCAGAGCGCAAGAATCCAAATCCGTCAGGCATAATCTCAAGTACGCCCTCGCCCTCAATGACTGCCGTGAAATCATCCTTTGTTATTGACTCTATCTCATCCTCGTCAATATCCATATCGTCGTCGATCTCCTCATCACCATCGTCATCGTCGTCGTCGTACATCTCGTCCATAGGGATATAATCATCGTCGTCATCCACATTGTCGATGTTATCCACATTCATATCCTGCATATCCATAGACTGCACAGCCTGAATATTGCCATCAATGATATCGGCATCATCCTGTGACACCTCATTTGTGTAGTCTGTGTTATTCTGCGGGAAGAGCATATCAAATGTGCTCATCTCCTCCGACGCTCCGTTGCCTAACTCCTGATTATAGTTGCGAGGCTTGCGACCACGACGTCGTGGTGCAACGGGTGTTGCTGCCTCCTCTTCAGGGTATCTTTCAACCCTCCTGCCATCATAAGCTTTGTGCTGTGACACCGCACGTTCAACATTTTCGTTGACGGAGACGGATGTCGCACTATCCTCTGCCACTGCAACAGGCTCTGATGCCATATTGTCGTCAACCTTTACACTGCTCATACGCGGACGTCTGCCACGGCGTGGCGGTGTAGGTGTAGGTGTAGGTGTAGGTGTGTCGTTATCTGCTGGTTGTTCGGTAGTTGCCGTAGCTATAATTTTATCGATAAGCTCTCGTTTTTTCATTGTCGATGGGGTGATACCTATAGCTCTGGCAATTTCGCGCAATTCGAGAATGGTCTTTCCCTCCAACATTCTTAAATCCTGCATATAGTCTTTGATTATTTACGCTTCAGGAAATTTGCTCCCTAAAGCAAACGTGATTTCGCTTGTTAAAGCTTTGCAAATATACTTATAATTTTTAATTCGACAAATAATTATATCTATTTTTAGATAATTTTTTATTAAGTGTTGCTCCTTTATTATTTATGTATTACATTTGTAATTGCGTTAAAATAAAGAGTAGTAGTTATGAATATTATCTTCAAATATCGTATGCTCAGTGACGAGAGCGATAATTTTGTACGTGACTTCGAGGTATATCCCAATATGACATTGCGTGAGTTCCACGACTTTGTGCGCCGATCATTGGGTTACGACGAGTGTATGGTTTCAATATTCAAATCCGATGCCGAATGGCGTCCTATCGAGGAGTTTAGTGAGATTGATATGGGCGATGACATTCCTGGCGCGCCTCGTTGTATGGATAAAGTGCGCCTTATGGATGTCAATAACGATTTTCATGATCGCTTGATATATAACTTCGATATGATAAATAATCGCGCATACTACCTCGAGTTGCTCGATATGCAACGTCCTGCCGACGGTCTGACATATCCGCGTGTAGCCTTTGAACATGCTCCTGCCCCCGACCAGTATGATCCCGACGCTACGGAGCAGTGCGGCTCAATCTTCGAGGAGATGATGAGTGATTACAATGAGTTTGATGGCGACGATAGCTACGATGACGAGTACTAACAGCAAAAGATTAATTGTTGTCGTAGGGCCTACAGGCTCGGGAAAAACAGCCCTTGCCATAGCCCTTGCGCGCCACTATGGTGCCCCCATTATATCGACAGACTCGCGTCAGGTGTACCGAGGTATGCCTATTGGCACTGCGCAGCCAACTACCGATGAACTATCGTTGGCAACGCACTACTTTATAGCAGACCGTGAGCCAGAGGATGATTTTAATTGTGGTCGTTATGAGGTGGAGGCTCTGTCTCTACTTGAACGCCTATTTGTTGATAACGACTATGTAGTAGCTGTAGGTGGCTCGGGACTCTATGTCAAGGCACTATGCGAGGGTATGGATGAGCTGCCAGATACATCTGCCGAGCTGCGAGAGAAGCTTAAACAACGCCTTGCAACAGATGGCATCGAGTCACTATTTGACGAACTACAGCAACTCGACCCTGTGTATGCCGAGGTTGTTGATCGACATAATCCCGCTCGTGTTATGCGTGCCCTCGAGGTCTGCTTGGCAAGTGGTAGACCCTACTCCGAGCAGCGTCATGGCGAGCGTGCTCAACGACCTTTCCATATTATAAAGATAGGTACGGATATGCCGCGCGATATCTTATATGAGCGCATAAACCGACGCGTCGATATGATGGTAGCTGACGGTCTGGTCGAGGAGGTGCGCGCTCTTATCCCTAAACGTCATCTCAACGCCCTGCAAACAGTTGGTTATCGTGAGTTGTTTGACTATTTTGATGGTCATTCTACACTCGAAGAGGCTATCGCCCTTATTAAGCGTAACTCGCGCCGATATGCAAAACGTCAGCTTACGTGGTTTAGACGTGATGATGATACTGTGTGGTTTGTACCGAGCGATGTAGAGTCGATAATAAACCATATTGACAAGTGTGAGTGACTATTTATAAGGTAGTGGATAATAATTGAGCAATAATTATAATAAGATTTTTGCATAATAAAATAAATGTGCTACCTTTGCACAACCTTTTAAGGTGTGTTGCTCGGATGGTGGAATAGGTAGACACGCCGGACTTAAAATCCTGTGGGCAGAAATGCCCGTACCGGTTCGACCCCGGTTCCGAGTACGAGAGAGAAGCGAAAGTTTCTCTCTTTTTTGTTTGAATGGTGTTGGCGATGAACTTCGTTCTTCCGTTGCTGTGATTAGTATTCTGTGCGCACAAGTTCGCACGATACTAACCACAACAACGGTCGCCAATGGCAATCTCGCCAACACCCGTCTGTTCACCAAACCGCGGTGCTCACCTTAAATGGCGGTTGCGCGGATATGATAGTGATCTATTGTTCGACCTTTATTTTCGTTTACTCTTCTGGTTCAGGCTGGTCGGGGCGAAATTCCAGAATATCGCCAGTTTGACAATCGAGCACTCGACAAATAGCATCGAGAGTTGAGAAACGTATTGCGCGTACCTTGCCCGTTTTGAGTTTCGAAAGATTTACAACCGAAATATCAATGCGCTCCGAAAGCTCTTGCAACGACATCTTGCGTCGTGCGAGCATAACATCTAAATTAGTAATTATCATAGCTTCCCTTTTTTTTACAATGTAGCACTCTCCTCTTCGTTCAACATTCGAGCAATGTTCATCAGCTCGGCTACGACCAACAGCACTAATGGTACAACAATTGACTCGGTATTCAAAATGTATGCACCGCCTAAGCCTTCGGGGCGTAGTGTGCCACACAATTCGCTTGCAACGCTTGCCTCCATAGCTCCGAGATTTGATATTATCAAGCTACGAACACAGTAGGCTAAAGCCATAAAACGGAGCATAATAACAGATCCACGGGTGAAAAAAATGCCCGTGCGAAAACCGCAAATTGCCTGATATACAATAGCTAATACTAATACTATCAGGGAGATGGTCGCAATCATTAAAATATAGCACAATACAGTGCGTATTTTAGCCGCAGTAGTATAGACCTCGTAATCGCCGTCGGTAGCGTAAACAATATATTGCGATGGTTCTACAACAATCGCAGGCTCATCAGCAGTAGCTGAACGTACAATGGTTGGAGTATTAAAACTCTGCTCACCATCTGCAAGCATATAGCTCGGACGATTGACATCCAATTCGCCGACAAATGTAATGTTCTCTGTCGTTCTCCAATCCTCGTCGAGCACAACGCGCACGACAGAAAGTATCAAATCGGGAAGAAACATCAAACAGACTATAACAAAAAGTGCAATGATACGTCGCTGGGTGGATTTAGAAATTTTCATAATTTTAATGTATTTAAGATGTTGCTTAATAAATATCATTAACAAATTATCGTTAATCGTTATGCAAAAGTAAGAACGTTTTTTCAATAATGCAAATATTACATAAAATATTTATCGTTTATCGTTAATTTTTTGCTAAAACACCATCCTTATCAGCGCCCACCTATGATGTGATGTGTACAGCAGAAGCATCTGTGATACTCAATATATCAATGCCTAACATTGGATAAAGGAGGTGAAATTTTGCGTGAAACACATTTGAAAAATTTATAAACAGAAGTTCCGAAATATAACGGGAATAAAAGCATCTCGTACCTATAATAATATAAATATTGTATCGTTATAATCTAAACATTCCCTTATATCTATGAAACTGGTAATAATATCTCTTGTTGCGCTCTTGATGGTTGCTTGTAGTAGCAATAATTCTAAATTTACGTTAGATGGCAATATAACCGATGCTGTTGATGGTGAAATGATATGTCTATCATACCCCATAAAACGTGGTGATATCTGGTATGAGCAGATAGATACTACACATATTAAAAATGGTAAATTCCACTTTGTGGGTGAGGTTGATGGACTCGTATCTGCACATTTATCATTTCCTAATATGGATTGTGAGGGGCTCTTCATTGAACCAACGAGTATGAGGTTTAGTGCTGCGCGTAGCACAATCTACGATTACACTTTATCAGGCTTGAGTATAGACGAAGAGCTTAAGGAGTATCGCAATGCCTTTGCAGAATACAATAGAGCGATATACGAGAAAAACTATCAGACATTACGTAAAAATGAGCAGTGTATGGCAGCTAATGAAATAGGAACTGCCAATGTGAGGGAGCTATGGGCGGAGTTCTATGAGTTGGTTACGGAGTTTCATGCAATAAAAGAGACGTGGTCGGCAAAGGCAGTTAAGTATATAGAGACCCACCCTGACCAAGCTATTGTACCATACCTCATTGAGAGGCTTATATTTTCGGGGTATGATACCAACTATGATCAGCTTATTGCTGCGCTCTCTGAAAAACAGCGTCACAGTGTGCTTGCAGAGCATATGATGATGCGAAGGGATATTGCAGCACTCAATATCGGTAGGGTAGGCGGCAGGGCTCTCGACTTTGTCCTAAATGATGTTAATGGGGAGCCTGTCTGCTTGTCGGAGTGTTTTGCAAAAGGATATGTCCTTCTCGATTTTTGGGCAAGCTGGTGTCGTCCCTGTATAGGTGAGATACCTAAATTACGCGCTCTTAATAAATTGTGTGATGATAACTTGCAGATAATCAGTTTGTCTGTAGATCAAGACGAAGCAGCGTGGCGCGAGGCAGTCGCCCGCCATAATCTTACAGAGTGGTCGCAACTGATAGTTGAACGCCCCTCGGATGCCGATGAATACTACTTTTCGGAGCAAGCCGACTTGTCGTTAGCATACGGTGTTGATCAAATACCATGTTTCATACTTATAGATGATTCTGGCGCAATTGTTGGACGTTGGACAAATCTCACAGCCGATGTTATGGAGAAGATTAAAAGTATCGTATGTGATTAACTATAACTTATGCTAATAGTGTTATAAGAAAGTATGATGGGTTTTATGTTTGTTTATTAGAAAATCTTATTACCTTTGCACTGTGAAAGAAAACAAAATGATAACTGATAAAAACTAAATACTTTTAAGATTATGGATAAGTATACATGTATGCCTTGTGGTTGGACTTATGATCCAGCAGTTGGAGACCCTGATAATGGTATCGCGCCAGGTACACCCTTTGATGAGTTGCCAGACGATTGGACATGCCCCGTATGTGGCGTAGGTAAGCAGCTCTTCGATAAGGAGTAAGTATTAATTAAATTAAAGATTGGTATTATGGAGATTAAGGATAAAGTTTTGGCAGCAATGAAGGAGGCTGGTGAGCCTCTAAACGCAGGTAAGATTGCAGAGATTAGCGGCATTGACCGCAAGGAGGTAGATAAGGCGATGAAGCAGCTCAAGGATGAGGGCGCAATCGTGTCGCCCGTACGCTGCAAGTGGGAGCCAGCAAAGTAATTTTATCAAATATAATTGAATGAGGGGTTGTCCAATAGTTAGTTGCGACAGCCCCTTTTCGTTGAAGTAAATGAGCGTTGGATAGTTATTTATTTAACTGTATCCTTCGAATAATACTCTTAACACTATCCTGTTTCTGTGGATAGGTGCCTGGTACAGAGATAAACCCATCGTAACTTGATTTAGCATCTTCTAACTTGGGGGCTGCAATACCTATTATCGCTTCATAGTATATTCTATTTCTTCTCATAAATTCAGATTCAAAGCCTGAGTTAATAATATTTGGTATTCCTACAGTGATAATGGTCTCATAAAATGGTTTATAGTAGATTATTCCATCAGCAATGTCCTCCCATTTCAAGTTGTTGTAAGCAGGGTCTTTATATTGTGTCCCACCAAATGGTGTCCCTTTTATATCTATGCCGAAGGGTTTACAATTTACCTCCTCAAAAGCCGCATCCCATAAACCTCCTGCAACTAAAGGTATCTCCTTTCCATCGAAGAGACGATATTCTGCCCAATTGAGGATAACTATAAACAGATTATTTTAACCCATAACTATGATTTTTATAGAACAGTTTCTAGTAGATTGTCGGTGCCTAGAAATAAGAATCTAACAACAATAAAATCTCAAGATACACTGATACTTATTATTACATATTAAAGAAGATACCCAAACCCTAACCATAAAAAATATAGAGGAGGTGTATAAACAGGTCCTCGAGAATATGGACGGTTTGTCACTGCAAAAT
>JAEIGA010001965.1_pt1 | contig 32789 bp, 30 predicted proteins | sample 9270691 | NCBI WGS metagenome assembly JAEIGA01 (sample SAMN17057246, study PRJNA624740) | gut metagenome | biome: biome; isolation source: fecal sample | host: Bos grunniens | place: China: Xizang | collected 2019 | reverse complement strand
CTCAATGTCATTGCTTGAGAAATAAAACATGTACGGTGAGGGGTTTGTTGTTCTGAGTACCCTGTAAGTATCAAACAAACTTCCTGATATTTCCGCCTCTATCTTATTTGAGAGGACAACCTGAAAAATGTCGCCTTCCCTGATGTAATGTTTGGCTTTATCTACCATGTTGCAATATTTTTCACGTGAAAAGCACGGCTTGAAATCAGACTTTAATTTCAAAGGTTCGATTTCGGCCTTTTTGCCGTTTTTAATAAGACCTGCCAAATTTTTTAACTCATCACATGCCCTTTTATAGTTATTTTCCAAATCATCGGTTTTGATATTGGAAATCAGGATGATTTTTTGCTTGAAGTTATCGAATGCAATTACCTTATCAAAAAGCATCAGGTCAATGTCCTTAAACTGATCCTGATTTTCAGCATCGAGATTCAATGAAGGCTCGGCATACTTTATATAGTCATAGGCAAAATATCCGACAAATCCTCCGGTAAATGGGGGCAAATAATCAAGCTTTGGAGACTTGTTCTTGTTCACCAAATCCTTAATTATTTCACTCGGATTGTCTGTTTTAATGACGATTTCATCATCATTGAACTCATCGAAGTTTTCGCTGCCCTTGATTCTGACAGTACCATCCTGGCATGTGAATTCCAGAAGCGGATTAAAGCCTAAAAAAGAGTATCTTCCCCATTTTTCCGCATCCTCAATACTTTCAAGCATATAGCAGTGATTGCTTATTGCCTTTAAAACTCTTAAAACCTCTATTGGAGTAGCTATATCCGAAAACAATTCATAGGATACAGGTATTCGCTTATACTCTTTGTCTTTTGAAATATTTTTTGCTTCTTCTAAACTTGGGGAAAACATTCTATCACAGATAATAATCTATACAATGTACTATTTAAAACCTTGTTGTCATTATTTGTACATTGAAAAATAGTGTTGGAAGAAATTTATAAATACTCAAAAGGGAAAAATAACCATTAAAAACAGCATATTAAAAAACAATAAGCCCGGAGGTCAAGGAACAATAAAGATTATAAGTGGAAACGTGAAAATTATTAAGACAACAATTAAATAATAACTGATTATTATTTAATTTTCTTTTTTCTTTTTTTTCGAGCCTGAAAATTGGATTAAAATGTTTTGAAATGTGATAATTAAATTTTCAGCCCTTAGTTATAATTTATCTTGCTCTTTTGAAAATTGAATAACAATCTTTTTAACTTCCCTGCTACTCAAATAAGGAAGTTTTTCTGATATTTCCTTTTCCAACTCCTTATTTAGCTGCAATCTTTTTTGAGCATATTCCTCGCCTTCAAATTCCTTTCTATACTGTTGATTCAAATTGGAATATTTAGTAATCAAAGGCTGAAGAATACTTCCGATATCCTTATCCAGCTTGTCATTGACAATTTTCTGTTTTCTGATTTCTGTAACAAACCCAACAACAGTGATGAAAAATCCTAAAACAATGACAGTTAATGCGGGAACAAAAATTTTTTCATTGCCAATAAACATGATAGTGACAAAGATTCCAACAAATATAAGAAGAATTCCAATTTTTCTTAAATCCATGTTAAAATATCTATAATCTTTTATTATTTAATTTTATTCAATTCCTTGATAATTGAACTTAACAAAAATATAGCCGAAGCAATTGCCGCTATACTTACAATAGACATTACAATATTATTTGTAAATAATAGATTGTTATAATCAGCAAAACTAATTATTTCAGCAAAAAGATTGTTTAAAAAGTGAGCCAGTATAGGAACACAAATATTTTCAGTTTTTAAATATAAAATAGCCATACAAATCGCAAAAACAAATGCAGAAATAATACTTCCAAAACCGTGAATAGCACCAAATATTAATGAAGAAATCAAAATAGCAAATATTGTTGGAGTAACTAACTTTAATCTATTTAATAAAACCCCTCTAAATATTAATTCCTCGGCTATTGGAGAAATTACCACTGCAGAAATAAAAGCTCCAAATACAGATAATGACATTAAAGGAGCATAAAATCCAACTGAAAAATTTAAAGATTGAAAATGAACAAGAATTTCATTTGATAAAAACAACATCCCATAAGAAAAGAAAATATTCGCAAACACAATTATTAAAATATAGTTTAACTGAATTTTTGAAAGAACATTTGAAAGATCTTGTTTAAAATCATTTAAGTAATCTTTCAATCTGAAAACAAAATAAAATAGTATAACAACATAAAGCCATTTCTCATTTATCAGCCCATTAAATTTACCTAAAATGTATAAAACTAAAAAAGAAGCAATAATAAAAATAACCAGGTCTTTTAGTTTAATATTTTTAAGATTATCATTAAATGAGGACATAATATCAAAATTCGTTGATTAAATAAAATTTAAAAAAATAGCATATATATTAACATAAACAACCATTAAATTTCATTAATCCAAAATCCCGTTCAATCATCTTCGTTGAACATAAACACATCTTCAATTGATTCTTTGCCTAAAATTTTTGTAATTCTGTAGGCTAATAATAAGGAAGGATTATAACGAGCATTCTCTAAAGCATTAATTGTTTGGCGGGTTACTCCAACAGATTCTGCCAATTCCTGTTGGGTTATACCTTTTTCTTGGCGTAATAGCCGGATTTTTGTTTCCATATACTCACCCTCCTATAACCTATGTTATAGTGGTTAGTTTAATTTCTTTATATATAGAATATATAAATGTTTTGAAAACAACCAAAATTTAATAAACATTAATTAAATAATTAGTATTGTTTAATTATATTTTTACAGAGTTGATAAAAAATGGCTATACATCCAATTGAATTTAGGTATGGTACCCCAGAAATGAAAAAAATCTGGGAAGAAGAAAATAAATTACAAAAAATGCTAGATGTAGAATCTGCATTAGCTCAAGCTGAAGGAAAACTTGGAATCATTCCACAAGAAGTTGCAGATGAAATAGCTGCAAAAGCTAATACAAATTATGTAAAATTAGAAAGAATGAAAGAAATTGAAGCTGAAACCAATCACGATATTGCTGCACTATCCAAATCAATAACCGAAGTTTGTGAAAATGGTGCCGGTGAATATGTGCACTTTGGAGCTACATCCAACGATATTGTAGACAGTTCAAACTCCCTACTTATAAAAGATTCCATTATAGTGTTAAAAGAAAAATTAGAAAGATTAACAAAGATAATGCTCAAATTAACCGAAGAAAATAAAATGAAAGTATGTATTGGACGTACACACGGCCAACACGCTCTTCCAACAACATATGGTATGAAATTTGGTATTTGGGCTGATGAACTCCACAGACAATATGTAAGATTAGAACATGCAGAAGAAAACGTTTGTGTAGGTATGATGGATGGAGCTGTCGGAACAACCGCTGCATTAGGCGAACAAGGATGGGAAATCCACAAAACCGTTGCAGAAATATTAGGTCTACCTGCAGCAACCATTACAAACCAGGTTGTTCAAAGAGACAATCATGTAGAGTTCATTAGTGTTTTAGCTAACATTGCCAGTACTTTAGACAAAATTGGATTAGAAATTAGAAGTTTACAAAGAACAGAGCTCATGGAAGTTGGAGAGTTCTTTGATCCGGAAAAACAAGTAGGTAGTAGCACAATGCCTCACAAAATGAATCCAATTACTGCTGAAAGAATCTGTGGTGTTGCCAGAATCATTAAATCATATGTTAATGCAGCTTTAGATAACAACCCTCTTTGGCATGAAAGAGATTTGACCAATTCCTCATGTGAAAGAATAATGTTTCCGGAAAGTTGCATTTTAACCGACTACATTCTCAATTTAACAATTAAACTAATGAATAATCTAATTTTCTATGATGAAAATATCGAAAGAAATTTAAACTTGACAAATGGTTTAATTATGGCTGAAAGATTAATGGCGGAGCTTACCCGTGCAGGAATGGGAAAACAAACTGCATATGGAATCGTAAGAAAAAATGCAATTAAAGCCAATAAAGAAAAACTATTATTAGGTGAATTAATCCTTGAAGATGAGGAAGTTCAAAAATACTTAACAGAAGAAGATGTTGAAAAAATAATGGACCCTCACACTTATGTCGGATCAATTTCAATAATTATCGATGAATTACTCGAAAAATCCAAAGAATGGTTTTAGGTGTAAAAATGAGTGCAATAAAAGAATTAAAATCAGTTGATTTAGCTTCTTATACAATAATTTCAACTGCTATTGCAGTATTGTTTTCAATAATAAGCTCAATAGTCCTAACTATAGGAATTGGAGTTATAAGTCCTGAAGCTATTGGAAGTTCTATTTATCTAATCACAACAATAGTAGTTGGAACATTAATGTATACTACCTATAATGCATTTTGCCAAGGTTTTCTTTATAATTTATTAGCAAAAAAACTTAATACAATAAAAATAGCATTTAAAGATGAAAAAGAAGTCATTAAATTATCAACTACAGAAACTGCAATAATCATTTCCATGATTGCAACCATACAAGTAATTTTACTGTACTTAGTTTCAGTATTTTTATTCCCATTACTACTCAATTCAGTTATACAGACTTTAATGTTTTCAGGCCAACAAGCAATAGCCTATAGCCTTTATCAATTCTTACTACTATTAAGCCAACCTATTACAATTGCCATGATTATTTTTGGTACATTCATAATATCCTTTGTCTTTATTTTGCTTGGATGTTACATTTACAACATATTGGCAAGTACTGGTCGTGGAGCTATTGTGAATTTAACTAAAGAAGACAATATGACTGCAATTGAATCATTTAATGTATTAAAATTAGCTATTGTTTTTGCAGTTGTTGGAGGTATCTTAAATTTAATAATTGCAATAATTTCACTAATTAGCGGAGGAGAAGTAACCACTCTCATCGCAAATATCATTAGTGGATTTATTGGTGCTTTTGTTAATGGTGCACTTATGGCTATATTTTATAACTTCCTTGCACCAAAACTTGGAAAATTAAAATTAGAATTAATTGATCAATAGACCAATTAATTTTTACTTTTTCTTTTTATTTCAGGAACATATCTCTTAAGCATTAATGACAGAGATATAACAGTTACAGAACTTAATGCCATTGCTAAACCTGCTAATGCTGGTTCAAAAGTTATTCCAAATGTCGGATATAAAACTCCTGCAGCAATAGGAATTAAAATAGTGTTGTATGCAAATGCCCAGAATATATTTTCTTTAATTCTTCTCATTACCTTTTTAGAAAATTGCACGGCGGCAACTACATTTTCCAAATCACCTTCCATAACAACTATATCACCACTTTCCATAGCAATATCTGTTCCATTACCCATAGCAACACCAATATCAGCCTGTGTTAATGCTGGAGCATCATTAATACCGTCTCCAACAAACAATACTTTTTTAGTGTTGTTAACTTGAGCTTCTTTTACAATAGTCAATTTATTTTCAGGCAAAACACCCGCACGAACGTTGTCGATTCCAACTTCTTTGGCTACATTGAGTGCCGTAGATTCGTTGTCTCCTGTTAACATATAAGTTTCAACGCCCATCTTATGCAATTCTTCAATTGTTCTTTTGGAATTTGATTTTATTTTATCAGATAAACTCAAAATGCCTTTAACAGATTTATCATATGCCAAAAAGATTATGGTTTTACTTTGACTTTCAAGTTCATGATATTTATTTACTAAATCCTCAGAAACATCAATTTCATTAGCTTGCATCAATGCAAGGTTTCCCGCAAATACATCCACATCATTTAATTTGGCTTTAAGACCCTTACCTGTTACGTTTTCAAATTCACTAGTCTGATCCAGTTCCAAATTCAATTCCTTAGATTTATTTACAATGGCTTTTGCAATTGGATGGTTGGAATTCTGTTCAACACTAGCCGCAAGTTTAATTAATTCATCATCAGAAATTCCAAATGAGATTATGTCATCAACTTCAGGTTTTCCTTCTGTTATTGTTCCAGTTTTATCAAAAGCCGCCACATCAATTTGGCCGGCATTTTCTAATGTATCCCCATTTTTAATTAAGATACCGAATTCGGCTGCCCTTCCAACACCAACTGTTACTGCAGTCGGAGTAGCAAGACCCAATGCACAAGGACATGCCACAACTAAAATTGATATTAAACATGTTAATGAGAATAACAATGGAGCTCCTAATACAAAATACCATATTAAGAATACCACAATAGCTATTGTTAAAATAACAGGAATAAAGTAAGATACAATAGTGTTTGCGAATTTTTGAACTGGAGGTCTTGAGGATTGTGCTTTTTCAACTAAACGTATGATGTTTGATAAAACAGTTTCCTTTCCGATTTTTTGAGCTTTAATATACAATACTCCATCTTGATTAATAGTTCCGGCAAATACCTCTTCGCCATCTTTCTTAACTTTAGGAATAGGTTCACCATTAATCATTGATTCATCGACATAGGATTCTCCACCGATAACATCACCATCAACAGGGATTTTTTCACCGGGTTTTACTAAAAGTAAATCTTCAATTTCAATGTCTGCTATTGAAACTTCTTTTTGGGAGGTTATTTCACCATTTTCATCAAGTTCAATAGCTGTAGCGACTGTTGGCTGAAGACCTATCAATTCACGAATAGAATCTGAAGTTCTTTTCTTGGCTCTTGCCTCTAAATACCTTCCAATCATCAAAAATGATGGAAGCATTACAGCTGAGTCATAAAACATGAAAGAATGGTCCAGAACAATGTGAAATGTTCCAAGAATACTTGAAACATATGCCACCATAATACCCATTGAATACATTACATCCATATTTAAGTTTTTATGCATCAAACCGTTTGCTCCGGCTTTAAGGATTGGTAAGGACACATATAAGAAAGGAACGATACTTACAATTAATGATAACAATCCCATTGATGAAATGTCAATTCCTGTTGCATGTTTAATAGAATGAGTTACACCCATTAACGGATCCCATCCACTAAACATCAATATCATTAAAATTGCAGAGAAAATTAAACCAACGATGATTCTATTGCGTTTATCGGCTAAATCTTGTTGATAAATCGCTTCTTCATCTATTTCAGTTTGCCCTTCAACTCCTAAAAGTTCAAAACCTAATGACTCGATTACTTTTTCAATTTCATCTAATGTTACTTTAGAAGAATCATATCTAATTTTTGCTGATTGTGAAGTTAAATCCGCTTTAACATCAAAAATTCCATCTAATCTGATTAAAAAGTTCTCGACATTCATTGTGCATGAAGCACAGTGCATTCCTTGAATTCTTAAAGTCATCTCATCAGTATGGAGCTCAAAACCTAGATTCTTAACTAACCTCTCCATATCTTCATAAGAAATCTTTTTTGTATCAACAGTAATATGTAACTTATTCGCTGATAAATCCGCATCGACTTCTTCTACACCTTCAATCTTGCCAAAAGTTTTATTAACACTTAAAACACAAGAAGCACAATGCATTCCTTCAATCGGTAAATCCATATGTTTATGTTTTACCATAGCATCACCCATTCATCCATAAAAATATTATTGATTTTAAATATTATAAATTTTAATCAAAATTAAAAATAGCTGATTTTAATTTCTTTGTGAGGAATTGTTCTTCTGAATCTCACTTTCGGATACCCGATTATGAAAGCAGAATACATATGTTTATTTTCATCAATATGTGGGAAAAATTCCATTAATTTTTCATGGTCTATTTCATCAGCCTTTAAAATAAACAATGAATAAAATCCGCCAAGGCCTAAAGAATATGCCAGTAATTCTAAACGAGTATTAGCTATGACTGCACTAGTTTTATCTGTTGAAAATGTTAAAATAAGTTGTTTTCCACTCCACAATAACGGATGGAATTCTTTTGTTGTATTGTCCTTTAAGTAATCGCCAAACTCTTTAATTCTGAAAAATTTATCTTCATCCACTTTAATTATATCATAGACCAGTTCCATGAATTCATCTAACCTTTCATCTAAAACAACGAATTCCACGTCCTGTTCGTTTTGGGCTGATGGTGAATAATATGCTCCTTCAAACAATTTATCAAAAGTAGATTTATCGATTTTCTTGTTTCTAAACCATCGAATGGAACGTCTTTGTTTTAATAACTGCAGTAATTCATCATATTCGACTGGAATTTCACGAGGATTATATTCTTGAATTCTATCTTCATGACCTTCATAAGATTTAAGTGTTATTGCACCATTTTTACAAATTGCCATACAATGACCGCATTCAAAGCAGTTACTGCCAGTTTCAATTGCAAAGTCTTCAACAACAATATTGTCACGGATACATACTTGTTGACATAGCTTACAAGCAGTACATAACTCCTCATCAATTTTTAACTTCAATTCCATCTTGTATCACATTCAAAATATTATCATTATCACTTAAAATAGAAACATCATCTAAAGGATTTGAATTGACTAGAATCAAATCCGCTACATAATTTTCTTTTACTAAACCTAAATTATCTTGGCCTAAAAATTCTGCTGCTTTAACTGTTCCACTAGCTATTGCTTCATCATCACTCATTCCAATATCCTTTAAATGAACTAACTCCTCTAAATTATGTCCATGAGGAATAACTCCGCTGTCAGTTCCCATTAAAATATTAACTCCCTGTTCATAGGCTACAGATATGTTTTCCTTATGGACTTTAACTATTTCTTTTAATTTGGCTGTTTTTTCAGCGGCATAGTTATCCCATGCTGGAAAACCAGTTTTATATAAAAACTGATGAACCAATAATGTTGGAACTAAACTAACATTCTTTTTAACCATTTTACAAGCTGTCTTTTTATCAATGAAAGTCCCATGTTCAATTGATGAAAATCCAGAATCAATACAATTATTCATTCCTTTTAAACTATGACAATGAGCTGAAACCTTCAAATTATTCGCACTAGCCTCTTTAACAATAGTTTTTAACTCTTTTTTATTGAATTGTGCAAATTCAACTGAATTATTTGTAGTTAAAACACCACCACTCGCCATCACTTTTATAAAATCGGCACCTGCTCTTTTAACTTCACGGGTCTTTTTTAAAACCTCTTCAATGCCGTCGCATCTTCCTTTTGGAAAACCGGGATACATTATTTCCATATCAAAACCGGACGGTAAAAGCAGGTCAAAATGCCCTCCAGTCATGATTAGTGGAGTTATTGATAAATAGACCTTAGGGGCAACGAATAATTTTCTTTGTTGTGCTAATTTAAAACTTAAATCAGCAGATCCACAATCTCTAATTGAAGTAACACCAGCATTTATTGTTTGCTTTGAGTGAGGTACGGCATTGTAAAAATGAATCCCTAAAGGATTTGCCATGTTTTCTTCTTTATGGAAACCTTTAGCAAAAATATGAGTATGGCAATCGATAAACCCTGAAAGTAAATAATTGTCATCTCCATCAATAACATTAACATTGTCTTTTGTGTTAATGGATGGAGATATTTCTTTAATTAACTTATCCTCAATCAAAACACTTTGATGGGTTTTAACCTCTTCAAATGGATTAATTATATTGACATTTTCAATTAGAGTTTGCATAATATCATCCTAATAGTTCAATTGTCCCTGCATCCCCATCGACTTCAACTAAAGTTCCATTTTTCAAATCTTTAGTTTCTGCAGGAGAATCGACCATAGGAATGTCAGACATTATAGCACCTGTAGCTATTATCGGTTCTGCATTTAAACAAATAATCGCTTTAGGAGCAGTATTATTTTTCATCATCTGAAAAATAACATAAGACCCTACAGTAGACCCTTTTCCACCAGGAATGAACAAAACTTTATCTTTAATAATTTGTCCTTTTAATTCATGATTCGGATCAATAATTTCACCATTTTCAGGATTCACACCACCTAAAAAACTAATAGGTTCGCCTGAAACAATCAATTCACCTTTTCCTTTACCTTTTGAAATACTTCTACAATCAATCATGACAATCACTTAAATTAAGAAGAATTAAAATAATTTATCTTCCACAAATTCCCCTCTGTTAATCGCTTCAGTGGATTTAATAGAATCAAATAAAGCCCACAACCAAACTATTATCATTAAAACTAAACCTATAAACAATATTATAAGTATAGCTGAGACAATATAAGCGAGAATAAATGAAATTCCTTTTTTGGATAAGCCAAGATACAGATGACCTAAACCTGGGAATAAAAGACTTAAAATAGCGGATAACAATACATTTTTTTCCTGACTTGATTGGAAATTAGCTACTCTAACACCACAATGAGGGCAGATTTCTGCATTAATGTTAATTTTTTCACCACAAGTTTGACAAAATTTAGTTTGTGGTTTTTCTTTTTCTGCTCCGCATCTATGACCACACCTAGGACAGAAAACAGCATCAAGTTCAAGTTCTTCACCACAATTAGTACAGAATTTTAATTTTTTAGCTGTATTAGGTTCAATTTCATCAGTTGTATTTTCTTCTTTTACTTCAACATCAATAATATCATCAGTTACTTCCTCAGCAGGCACATTATCAGTAGTTTCAACAACATCCTGTACCGGAGCATCCTCTTCAACAACATCAACTACATCCTCAACAGGAGGTTTTAAACTTGCTCCACAATTTGAACAGAATTTTGCATCTGTTACTTCTTTTCCACAATCGGGACAAATCACCATATTAACACCATGTTTTAATATAATTAATTTAAATAATATCTTTTTTCATTATTTCTCTTAAAACAGCGGTTGCATAAGAACCCTTATCTATTGAAAATTCGCATAAAACACCTTCTTCTGTTGGAGTTGCATGGCAATCCCATACTTGGAAACGCATTTGACGTCTAAGTCCATGACTTCCTAAACGTGGCATTTTTGGAACTTCAAAATCTTGTTTTGTAATACCATATTTATTTAAAATGTCTTTTTCCATTTCACCAACTTCACCATCAGCAAATGGAACTTTTGTACCATATAATGGGCATGTAGGATTAGCTTTAAAGTTTGTGATTAGCTCTTGATACTCTTCTGGAGTTTTATCACGTACAATATTTTCTTCCGGGTCGATGACAATGTCTCCTTCAATATATTTATCAATGCCCATAGCTACCCTATTACTTACTGCTTCATTAAATAAATAAGATTGATAAGCATGAACAAACATCCTTTGAAGTGGTTTTGGAAGTGCATGTAATGCATTCATATAGGACTTATCAGTCAATTCTCCTTTTTTAGAATCCCTAATTAATTCTTTAAGCATCATTTTTTCATAACGCATTCCTTTACCCATTAAATTAAGAGATTCTTCCAAATTTCCATCATCAAATGCTTGTCTGGCCTTTTGATTATCTTCACCCTCATCATCTTGAGGATTTCCAATATAAGTGTTGACTGCTTTTTCCAGATCATTTTCAATTAATGCCTTTCCAACCAAATGAGTAATTGTTCTTGGTTTTCCAAACCTTTGCCAACCAAAGTAATTGGGAACACCAGTAATTTCCAATTGACTTAAAACTTCATTAGCAATCTCTGCACTTTCCTCTATATCATCCAAGTCCTTAATAAGAATTTTAAATTTATTTCCTTTAAGCTGACCCATTCTAAGTTTTTTACGTCCACGAACTATTTTTAAAAAATCAGTTTTATAGATATCCAAATTTTCAACTTGTTTGAATTGCTCTTCTGAGTCCATATTAGCTATACAAATCCATTGACGAGTTATAGCTTTTTTATCTTTCATTCCGGCAAATCCCATTCTTTTTCTTGAGATATGCAAGTCACGAGCAATGTCAAGAACAACATCCAAGGTAGTTCTTCCAAGTTTCTCTATCCATACATAAACGTTATGTCCTTCGCCTTCAGGAATGATTTCGGGAATTTCTTCAACATAAAAATCTTCATATTGGTTTCTAATTGTTCCACCAATACCCTTTTGAGATGTAACATAAGTATTAGCATTTAACATAATAATCACGGAAATAATAATGCCCCGACCGGGATTTGAACCCGGGGAATGGGATCCGCAGTCCCATGTGTTATCCAAACTACACCATCGGGGCTAAACAAAATAAGATAACACATTAATATATTCCCTTAATAGTATTTAAATTATTACCATACATATAACGTATATGAATAATCCCCGTATGTCCTTGTTGTAGCTGAAACCTCTTTTGCATTTTCATAATTTCCATTTGAAGCTAATACTTTACCTTTTAGTTTATTATTTTCACAAAACTTATAATTTGTAAAATTGTAACTATCAAATTTGTTTTGACAAATGTTTGAAACTTCCATTATAGATTTTTTTGAATTTTTATTATCTTTTAAAACAGTTGAAATTTCACCTAAAAACGTATGATCTGTGAAATTAATTTTTCCAGATAAAATCTCCATTGCATCCTGAGCGGATTTCTTATCATGAACTTCATATGAATAGTCCGGAGAAGGAATAGAAATTACGGTATTTACAACCAGAATAGCCATTAATAGAATTGTTATGGCTAAGATTGCTTCAATTATGTATAAACTTCCTTTATTATCTTTCATGAATGAAGATTGTAAGTATAAATTAATAAAAAATTGGCAAGTGCGACTTTATGACTTTGTGCATAGTCACACTTAAAAAAAAAAAGAATATTAATAATTTTTAAAAATTATCAATAAAGTTATCTCATATGGAATTAATTTCCACGAATATGCTCTATTACTTTATCTTTTTTAGCAATAGCTGCATCTGAAGCTTTTTGAACTTTTTCCTTCATTTGCTCAAAGTCTTCAGGAGTTGTTTCACCAACTAATTTTTTAATTTTAGTATAAGCTGCTTCTCTAAACAATGGAACTAATTTTTCTTCGGATGAGTCCTCTTTAATTAAAATTGGCTCACCAGAGTTGTTTACCTCACCTATTTCAGAAATTGCAACATCATATTTTCCAACAGCTTTTTTGATATCCCCTACAATTTCTGGAGGTGCAATTAACATTAATGAATCAGTTGATACTCCTAATGGGTCTATATTTAATGTTTCAAGCATGTTTAATACATTTGGCGCAACCATTTGTCTGATTTCTTTTTCATGGAATTCAAGACCTACACCAGTTGTATTTGATATTTCATGAGCATCTCCTCTAAGACCTCCATTTGTAACATCAGTCATTGCGTGGATATCTTTTACAAGGTCTGCTTCAAATAGAGCATGTGATGCCTGAACAAAGTTAACATTCATAGTATCCCACACAACATCAAAGAAACCATTATATAATGCGGTTGTTGTTATTGTTCCTCCACCGGAGCCTTCTGTTAATAAAATTATATCTCCTTCGGTTGCTCCTTTTCTTGCAGTTGGAGGATATGCTGATACACCAACACTTCCAACAGCTGAGACAAACCTGTCACCTAAAACCATGTCTCCACCTACACGCAATGTACTTCCTGCAACGATTGGAACATCCACAAGCTCGGAAACTGCTGCAACACCTGCGGTAAAGTCAAATATTTTAGCTACATCACCGTCATCAGCTAAGTGAACATCACTTAAAATAGCTACTGGATCTGCACCCATTACACAAACGTCCCTTAGTGTTGCACGAGTTACATGAAAACCGCCTAAAAATGGATATTCGCTTAAACGTGAGTGTATTCCATCAACGGCTGTAGTAATATAAACTTCATCATTTTTAACTGGAGCTTTTACAACCCCTCCATCATCTTGCTCGGACGGATTAACTAAAGAAGCAGTGTTTGTAGATGAAACGATTTCTGCGATTTTTCTGTGGACAAAGAAGTCTCCGGCACCACGTGATCCGACTCCCATCTCGCCCATCAATACATCAGCTTTATTAACACTAGCTATTTCTTTTAAAAACTCGTCATCACTTTCTTTAAGTTTTAATGTAGTTTGAACTTCATCAATGACGGCTTTTGCCATTTCAACAGAATTTTCTTCTGATATTTTTTTATATTCTCTTATTCTAACAGCTAGAATATCTGCGAGATCATTATAATCATAATCATCAATTCTTGCTCTTACAAAACCTTCAATATCCATTTTTAAATCTCCAAATTAGTGAAATTTTTTAAAATTTTAAGTCCTGCTTCACCACTTTTTTCGGGGTGAAACTGTGTTGAAAATAAGTTATTTTGACTTAAAGATGCTACAACATCTCCCCCATAATCACAAACTCCAGCAATAATGCTTTCATCATCTGGAATTACATGATAAGAATGAACAAAGTAGAAAAATTCTTTATCAATACCTTCTAAAATAGGTGAATCATTACATACTTTTAATTGATTCCAACCCATATGTGGTATTTTAACATCACCTGACAATAGTTCCACATGGCCTTTAAATAAATCAAGCCCATTAACACCCGGTGATTCGTCACTGGAACTCATCAACACTTGCTGACCTAGACAAATCCCTAAAAATGGCTTATCATCAGACACATGTTCATAAATTACGTCTTTAAATGGTTCCAAGTTTTCCATTGCACTTCCAAATGCTCCAACACCAGGTAGAACCAAATAATCGCTATTTGCTATTATTTCCTTATCATCAGTAATTTGATATTCAACTCCAATTTTTTTGAATCCGTTGGAAATGCTTTTTAAATTACCACTTTTATAATCAATAATCGTTATCATTCGTTTAACCACCCAATAGCTGCTCTAATCATTCCTCCAAAGTCTGAAAAGACAATTTCATCAGTACCTAAAGTTTTTGAGTGTGCATCAAGTTCCGCTACAACATGAGTATAACCCAATTCTTTTAAAGGTTCAACTAAACGAGGCCCATCAGTTACTGCAACAGATTCCACATCAAAATCCTCTATTGGAAATGCATGAGGAACACCAAATACCACAATCAAATCCAAATCTTTATCTTTGAGATATTCGGCAGCCACATTAGCTGTTATAGGATATTCATCAAGTCCTCCGCTGATGAAATCCGGTTCAATATCCAGTTGATTCTTAATGTTAACTGCATGCTGTCTAATTCTAGGAAGACCAATGTTTTCATCCAAATTAGCTACAAAAATAGGTTTATTATCCGGATTAATCTCTTTGTAGTCGAAATTTATTATATCTGAAAATAAATATGATGTTTCTTTTTTAACATTTAAAACAAAAGCAACATTTTTATTATCTTTCAATGCTTTTACAACAGTTTTTGCAACAGTTTCTTTTGAATCACCAAAGTTTGGCTTAATATATTTACCTTGTGCCATTCCACGGGTTTTTTCAACTTCAGTTGCTTTTTCAAGCATTTCAATTTGCCTATCTGATTCTTCACGTGGAATTACGCCTGCTTCAACTGCAGCATCTAATGCCATTATTGCCCCAACGGTATTATCCCCTTCACCGGATCCTCCATGAGATTCCACAGGAATAACAGTACAAGGCAAATCTGCAGTTGCAATAGCTTCTTTTAAATCTTCACCAATTATCATACTTGCACAAGTACCTGCAATACCCATTAAATTTGGTTTAAACATGTCATAAGCTTCAATTAATGTATCAACTAATTTTTCACCAGCACCTAATATAAAATCATTTTCAGACATTCCTGTAGTTACAACACGTACGCCATCACCTTCTAAAAGCCTAGCTGTTCTAAAACAACAACCAGTTGGTCCGTGCATAACAATAACATCAACATTCATATCTCTTAATGTGTAAAGAGTAGCAGCAATTGGACTTGGTCTTGGATGCATATTTTTTCACCTAAAATTTTATAACAAATAAATATTTTAAATTCTTAATTAATATAATTAATTAAACAAATTCAGGAGATTGCATTATGAAATTAGACAAACAAATTTTGGAAGAAAAAATCCGGGAATACAGAAAATTTAAAAGTTGTTCTGAGTCAACTTTAATGGGTCTTTGCGAAACAGCCGAATATCCAATTACTCAAGCTGAAATGGTAAAATTAGGATGCGGATTTGCAGGCGGAATCGGAGGAACATTTGATGAAGGAACCTGTGGTGCAGTTACAGGTGCCATAATAGCAAACGGATTAGTTGTGGATGACCCAAGCACAATTAAAGCAAATGCCAAAGAAATCTTTAACACATTTAAAGAAGAATACGGAAGCGTTTGCTGCGGTACAATAACCAATAACGGAAAAGATAAATCCCCATGCGTTGACTGCTGCGTGTTTATTGCAAATAAAGTTGCAGATTTATGGGATGAATGATTTATTCCTAAATTCATGAAGGATTGCCAGTAGGATTTGTTGATGATGAATTTAAATGAATTTAAAAAGAGTTTACTTAATAATCTGTCATGTAGTGACATTAATGAACTACAAGCTTACATTTCTAAATCAATATACGATGAAGAAATGTTTAAACATTTAATGGAAGTATTAAAACTCCTAAAAATTGATGATGAAGAATTCTCTCTACAAAGATTCTACCAATTTTATTTTGCAAGAAAGGAAGAGTTTTCACAGGATTTTACATCAGCCAGCCTTGCAAAATTACAGGCAAACCTTATAAATATGGATGGAAAGATTCTAGATATTTGTAGCGGATTTGGACAACTAACTATCCAGCACAATAACAACTCTAATTTTGACAACTATTATTTCGTTGAAGAACTGGATGACAGCATAATTCCCTGGCTTTTAGTTAATCTGGCTTTCCATAATGTTAATGCAACCGTAAAACATATGAATGCACTGACAAGAGTAGAAAAAGCCAATTATATTGTTAAAAAAGGCATGGAATTTGGATCTGTTAGCAAAGTGGAAAAGAACTTGAACTACTCTCCAGATGACATTAAAGGAGTTTTAAGCAATCCCCCATTTGATGACTACAATAACTATAATTTTGTGATGCAGGGACTATATAGTTCATCAAGTGATGCTAAATTATCTTTTATCCTTCCGAAAAAAGTCTTAACCAATAGCTCTGAAAAGAATTATCGAAAAGAATTGGTTGATAATTCTTACTTAAAAGCCGTAATATTATGTTCTAGAGGCATGTATGAAAGTACAAACATTCCTGTAGTAATTTTATATATGGATAAAGGAAATAAAACCAATGAAGTAAATTTTATTGATGCTAGCAATTTTTATGATTATATTGATGGAATAGATTTAAAAGCTGATGATGAAATTAAAAATGAAGTTTATGACAAAAAACTTTTCATATTTAATGATGAACAAATTGAAAGAATCTGCAATTGTATTGAAAATGAAATTGAATCTGATAACTTTTCAAAAATCGTAAGTAATGATGAGATTACGGCCAATGATTATAACTTAAATCCTAAATTATATGTCCAAATCATCTAAACACTTGTATTATTATTAACCAACATTTACATTAACGGCAAGCATATTTCAAGTTAAAGGTAAAAGAATTTATGGATATATATCCAACCGCAAAAATAAATAAAAAAACTAAAAACTCAATCGTTAATGTTAAATAAAAATATAAACGCCATATAAAATTACCAGCAAAACAACATTTAAAGCGGTGAACACACCCAAATACCTAATTTTAGACTCATCAAATTCACGAACAAGAATCTTATATGAAATAAGATTAGCCATGGATGCAATAAGTGTTCCAAAACCTCCAATATTAATTCCAACAATAATAGCTTCGTAATTAGTACTGAAACCACTAAGCAGCATTGCAGCAGGAACATTGGAAATCACCTGAGATGCCAAAACACCCCATAAAACTTCATTTCCAACAATCCATTTAGTAAACAACGAATTGAAAAACGGAATGTTTTCCAAATTTCCAATCAAAATAAACAATGCGATAAATGTTAAAAGTAAGAAATAATCAACACCAAGAAAAACTCTTTTAAAGAAATCTTTCCTCTCAAACTCTATTTTATTCATACTTGGCAAATTAATATTATCATTTGGAATAACTAACAATGATATTGCTAAAAATACTATAGATACAAGGATATAAGGCAAAAGCAATAGGAAAAATGCTTGAAATGAAATATTTGACACCGTATACATTACAATATTGTGAGGAGCACCAATTGGAAGAACCATACATCCCACATTGGCAGCAATAGTTTGCAGGCAAACTGTTAATATTATTAGATCAACTCGATTAACTTTCTTTAAAGCCAATATCGAAAAGGGAACAAATATTATTAAAGAAACATCATTTGTAATGAATATTGAACTAAAAAAGCAAGTAAAAACTAAAATAAAAACCAGACCACGGGCATTTCCTATTTTTGTCAATAATTTTCTAACCAAAATCTCAAAAATGGATAAATTTTTCAAAACCTCTACAATGACCATAATTACAAAAAGCAATATAATTGTGTCCCAATTAATATAATTTAAATAATTGATATTTGGTTTTACAAAAAAACAAGATATAATAGCAAATATTAATGATATGGAAAATACTATTTCCTTTTCAAAAAATTTAATTCCCCTATCTATTAATCTTGCCATAATATTAATTTTGAAAAAAGAATTATAAAAAATTTAGTCCGCAACTTCATCTAAAGTCTCTAAAAGAAAACTTACAGGTCTAAAACCATCATTACAAGATATCATTGCAGATTTCTTATTTTTCATCCACCCATCATAGAAATCCTCAGCACCATTAGCCAGTGCAAGTACAAATGGAGAAAGAGATTCCCATGCACTATCGCAGAAATCATCCGGTTTTTGCCAACCGTTAGCTATAAACACATCCCCTTCACTAACATCGCATTCATGTTCTAGTGGATTTTCATATTTTTCAATTAAATCATCATGCCTGACTTTTTTTACAACTGTGATTTTAACTTTTTTCAAATTAATCACCTTACTTAATATTTGAATTAATGCTTAAAATAATTTAACTTTCCAGATCAATGAAAACAAGAATACCTCCCAAAAAATTACATAAATAAATTTGAATATTTTCCAATAAATTACAAATTATTTTATTGAGATGATTTTATTTGAAAATTAATTCAAATTATATACAAATAAAAACTATAAAATGTAATATAATTCGTGCATGAGCATTTAGTGTTTAATACAAATATAAATTTTTATATATATATTCATTCTAATTATTAGAATAATGAGGTATGTAACTAGAACAGACTTAAGAATTGTTGCAAGAAATTCAGGAATGCTTATGATTGGAATTGGAATAATGTGTTTAATTCCATTAATCATGGATGCGATATTTTTTGAATTTGACATATACAGTTTTGTTGTTCCTGCAGCAATTTCCATTGGATTAGGTTATTTTTTTGTGAACTACTACGATAAAACAACACAAAAAATAAAACTAAAACATGGAATGATGATTTCATCCTTTGCATGGTTCTGGGCAGGCATTATAGGCGGGCTTGTTTTTTCATTTTCAACAAATATGCCACTTATTGACGGTATTTTTGAAAGTGTTTCAGCATTGACCGGAACTGGAATAACCATATTTGAAAATGTTGAAATCTTACCTCATAGCATACTATTTTTTAGAGCTCTAGAACAATGGATTGGAGGATTAGGAGTAATTGTTATTGTGCTCATGTTTATAACAAAACCAGGCTCACTTTCCTCACATCTTTACCAGTCAGAAGCTCGTGATGAAAGATTAAAACCTAGTGTAAAAAACACTATGAAAGAAATAATGAAAATTTATGTAATATATACAATATTTGGAATAACTTTGTTAGCAATAGCGGGAATGCCTATTTTTGATGCTCTATGCAATACCTTTTGTTTAATTTCAACAGGAGGTATGGCCGTTAAAAATGCAAATATCGGATATTATCAAAGCGATTTGATATATCTAATTTCAATAATCATAATGATACTTGGTGCTACAAGCTTTTTAGTGCATTATAAAATAATTAAAACAAAAGGAAAATCATTAATAACTGATTTGCAATTCCAAATAATTATATGTACAATAGCACTTGTTAGTTTAGTTCTTTATTTTTTATCAAATATTATTCCAATGGAGTTAGTATTTACTGTAACATCCGTTATGACAACAACTGGAGCCAGTGTCGCCCCAGTAGAAATAATGGCTGCTTGGCCATCATTTGTTATAATATCTTTAATGGCTTTAATGTTAATAGGTGGTTCAAATGGTTCTACAGTAGGAGCAATAAAACTTCTCCGTACAATAATCTTCTTTAAAGGAGTATATGGAAATGTTAAGGAAGTCATATCACCAGAAGGAAGGGTAGTACCTGTAAAACTTGATAATAAAGTGATTTCTGAATCAGAAATAGGAAATGCTGGAAACTTTATCGCACTCTATCTGATGTTCATTTTGATTACCTGGGCATCCTTCTGCTTGTTTGGATATGATCCATTTAAAAGTTTGTTTGCGGCAATGTCTCTTCAAGGAAACAACGGTCTGGAATTAGGAATAATAAACTACACAATAAGCCCAATTCTAAAAATAATTTGTATGCTTAATATGTGGACAGGAAGATTAGAAATATACCCTGTATTAATCCTAATAAGAGCAGGATTTGAAATTTTCAGACGATAATCTATAAAAAAAATATAGAGGGATTAACCTCTTGTTATAATACTGATAATGTCGCCATCTTTTAGCTCGTAATCACTAGCTATACGCATTTTTGATCTTGCATCAACAGCATGCATAAACTTATCTCCAATATCTGTGTGTACAAGATAAGCTAGTTGACGTGGATTTGATCCTCTTTTAAGCAATATTCCATCAGGAAGCACATTACCTTTTTGGTCTGTGTATTTATTTTCATCCTGAACAGGATATACAACAATTTGGTCAAGTAATTCGAAAACACCATAGTTTAGAGCATCTTGAACACCAGTACTTCCATATTTATCTAAAATATTAGTCTGAATGTATTCCAAACCTTTACGTTGAGCTTCAGATAATTCATCCGGTTTTAAAATTTCAAAATGATCATCACCCGGCAAATAACTAATTAATCCACTTTTAGCAGCATTTACAAGTGCAAGTTCAGAACCGGCTGAAGTTGGAATTACATTTGGATATTTTTCCTTAATCCTTTCAATATTAGCAGCAGAAGTTGGTAAATCCGCTTTATTTGCAATAATCATCATTGGCTTTGCAATATGTAAAATATTACGAGTAAGTTCAATCAAATCCTCTTCTTCCCATTTATTGAAATCTGGTTCAATGTTTCTTTTAGCTTCAATAATATCTTCAATAGCTATTCCAGTACCGGATAATTGATCAAACAATACTTTTGCAATATCAAGGTGTTCTGCACCAACTTTTCTTACAAGCCTTACCCAATTTTTAGACAATATTCCATACATCCACATAACTATTTCATTTTCTAAAAAGTCTATATCTTCAAGTGGATCGTGACTTCCAGTATCAACGGAGTTTCCTTCCAAATCAGTAGATCCTGAAGCATCAATAACATTGATGAATACTTTAGCTTGCATTAATTCATCTAAAAACTTATTACCCAATCCTTTTCCTTCGTGTGCTCCAGGAACTAATCCTGCAACATCTATTAATTCAATTGGAAGTAATCTTTTTCCATCGATGCAAATTGAATTGTGAGGATTGCATGTAACTCCTAATTCCTTACACGGACAATCTTTAATAACATGAGCAACCGCTTTATTTGCATCTATTGTTGTAAATGGATAATTTGCCATTTCTACAGTAGATGCTGTTGCTGAATTGAAAAAAGATGATTTTCCAACATTCGGTTTTCCACAAACTGCAATTTGAAGCATAATAATCACTTTATTAATAATAACATCTTTTATGTTTGTTATTAAAATTATAAATAGTTTCAGAAATAATCTATATTTAATGAAAGATGAAGATATTGAGCGACCTCATGCAATGAAAGTTCGCCAAGGAATTCAAGATGCAATGACATATTCCTTACCAGATAAACAATTTAGCGAAAAAACTATCGATTTAGTTGAGATTGACATTGCTCTTGACAATTTAGGCTGGAATTTTAATAATTATAAGATTTTGAATTTAACCGATATTCATTTAGGACAATGGATTAATCCCAAATATTTAGATTCATTAATAGATTATGTCAATACATTAAATATAGATTTGATTACATTGACCGGTGATTATTTTTCATACAATATATATGACTATGAAGAATGCTTAGAGAACTCTTTAAAAAAATTGACTGCTGAAGACGGGAAATTTGGAATTTTAGGAAATCATGACCATTGGATGAATGCCGATAGAATTAGAGAAATCTTTAAAAACTCAGATGTTATTGATTTAAGCAATGATGTTTATACACTTAAAAAAGGCGAAGATTGCCTAAATCTTTGCGGCGTTGACAGTTACACAGTATGTGCCGATAATTTAGATAAAGTTATTGCTAAAATGCCTAAAAATATCCCAAGTATCTTACTTGCTCATGAACCTGATTTTGCAAGTGAATCAAGCCAAACTGGATTATTCGACCTCCAAATTTCAGGCCATTCACATGGAGGGCAATTCATAATTCCAGGGGTTGAAACAACACCTTTTAGAGGTCCGAATTCAACAAAATATCCTGTTGGACTTTATCAGGTTAGAGATATGCTTCAATATACCAGCAAAGGTCTTGGAACAAATTCGTTTAGAGTTAGAATTAACTGCAAACCAGAAGTTACAATAATAACATTGAAAACTAATAAAAAACGAAAAATTACGATAGAATGATTAAAAATAAATTAATTTCATCACTACGGACAGTGATTACAACATTGCTATTTGTTTTGGCAAATATTTTAGCAGTATACTTTGTAGATTATATTAGTACTGATTTTACTGTTGGTCCGTGGTATAATGCAATTATTATTGTTATAGCAGTTTCGATTGCAAATGCGCTGCTTTGGCCCATATTTAGACGTTTTTTAATGAAAATTATTATATTTACATTTGGAATCGGATCACTTTTTATTAATTCTATCATATTCTACATTGCATCATATTTCATCCCAGGAGTTTCAGCAGGAATTTATGGTGTCCTGCAAGTTCCAATAATGATGGCAATAGCTACAACATTAATGACAAACATTACAAACACTAACTACTACGACAGATATATCCAAAATATTTTAAAATATGCATTAGAACAAAAAACTCCTTATAAAAAAAGATATTCTGGAGTAATAATGCTTGAAATTGATGGTTTATCAATAAATACACTTAAAAAAGCTATTGATAAAGGCATGATGCCAAATGTTAAAAAATGGTTAGATAATAAAACTCATACTTTAAAAGGCTGGGAAACTGATTTATCCTCACAAACCGGTGCAAGTCAAGCAGGAATATTGCATGGAAATAATAAAGATATCGTATCATACAGGTGGGTTGAAAAAGAAAACAACAATCAAATCGTTGTTTCTGGAAAGTTAAGTGATGCTCCTAAAATTGAAAAAAAAATAAGTGATGGTAAAGGATTACTTGTAAACGGCATCAGTATTGCAAATATGTTTTCCGGAGACAGTAAAATCCCAACACTAACCTCTTCAAGATTAGGAGGTTTGAGAAACATATACAGTAAAACATTAAATGCCGTATTTTTGGATTCCTACAACTTTCAAAGGTTATTTATCTTGTTTTTATGGGACATTATCTTAGAGATTTCCTCTCAAATAGTCCATAATTTAAAAAATATACAGCCAAGACTTAGAAGGACAATTGTTTATGCAGCAATTAGAGCCGGAGCAAATGTGGTTTTAAGAGAAGTAACAACAGATGTCCTAACAAGTGAAATACTAGCAGGAAACATTGATACCGCCTATGCAACATACATGGGTTATGATGAAATAGCCCATCACTCTGGAGTGGAAGATAATGATGTTTGGGGAGCTTTAAGAAAGATTGATCTGCAATTTGCAAAATTAACATCAGCAATTGAAATGAGCGATAGAGACTATAAAATTGTTGTGTTATCAGATCATGGACAGTCCAAGGGCGCCACATTTAAACAAAGGTATGGAATAACTTTAGGAGATTATGTAAGAAAGTTTCTTCCAGATGATTTGAAGATGTTTAAAAATGAATACAATATTGACCACTTTAGGGATGCAGTAATTCCTGAAAACTTGCAGATTAGAAATTTTAAGAATAAATTTGGAGAAGTCCGTGACGATTTATTTGAAGATTTAAAATTCATTCAAGATATAAGAGGAGATGTCGAAAAAAGGAAACCTGCAATAATTTTCGAAAACGAACAATACCAAAATTTACGAAACAAATATGTGAACAGTTTAGACTATATAAAAGGATATGAAAGTACGCAGCAAAGTACTAAAAAGGCAAAAGATTCTGAATTAATCGTTTTAGGTTCAGGAAACTTAGGTTTAATATATTTAACCCAATGGAGCGAACGATTAAATTACGAAGAAATCGTTCTGTTATTCCCAGATTTAATCCCAGGTCTCGTTAAGCATTCTGGAATCGGTTTTATTTTAGTCAATTCAATGGCTAATGGAGGTATGGTTATTGGCCAAAATGGAATTTACTATTTAGATAGTGCCAGAGTTATTGGTGAAAATCCACTTGAAAACTTTAGTGAAAATGCTGCAAAACACTTAAAAAGACAAAATTCCTTTAAAAATATGCCCGATATTTTAGTAAATAGCTTTTACGATGAAAAATATAATGAAGTATGTGCATTTGAAGAATTGATTGGTTCCCATGGAGGTTTAGGTGGAGACCAAACAAAACCATTTATTATATACCCATCAGAATGGAAAAATCCCGGCGAGTTGATTGGAGCAGAATCAATATATAAATTCTTAAAAAAGGAAATAGAGAATTTAAACTCTTGAAAGCCAATAATCAAAAATCTCTGAAATCTCTTCATTAAAACCTATTGTCTTATTTTTATTTTGAGGTATTACCTGAGGATAATCCCTGTTCAGTCTAATCAAAGTAGCATTAGGGTTATCAAAAGTCATTTGCTCAAATGGATATCTGATGATGCCCGGAGTGTTAAAGCCAACACCCAATTCTAAAAACACAATATTTCTGGTTTCATCAATGTGCTTTAAAAATTCAGAATATTTTATACTCATTTGATGCCATTTTTCATCCTCAACAAAGAAATTATCTTTTCTTACATTAATTTCCATGTTCCCCCCGCAAACTGGACATACAGGAACCAAATCAGCTGGAATTTTACAATCTTCAGTTTTTTCAATAGCTGCAAAAACTAGTTCTTCATTTGAATACAATTTATTGTGACATGCTTTTTCACATTGCATCAATCCATAATCTCCCTGAGTCGCAAAAATCCTTTCATCATCAAAACCGTTTATCCAAAATTGATGCTCGACATTTGTAGTTAGTACAAAATAGTCTTTATTCTTAACTAAATCCAATAATTGCCTATATAATTTTGTTTTTCCAACTGCATATCTGTTTACATAAACATGACGTGCCCAATGAGCCCATTTTTCCTCCTGAGTTTCATAAGGATAAAATGTAGCGGAATACATATCCTGCACTCCATATTTTTCTATGAAATCTTGGAAATTATTATCAAAACGCTTCCCGGAATATTCTAAACCTGCTGCTGCAGAAAATCCTGCGCCTGCACCAATAATAATATAATCTGCATCATTGATAGCTTTGAAAGCTTTATCCAATCTTTGTACAAAACGTTCCATATTAATTCCCTAAAATAATATGTTTTTATATACTGAATATGACCTATCTGAAAATACATCGAAAATTACATTTTTCAATGTTGTTTCATTTGAATCTAAATAATCTCTGACAGTTTCAATAGCAATTTCTGCGGCCAAGTCCTGAGGAAAATTAAAAACCCCTGTTGATATGCTGCAAAATGCCAATGATTCCAACCCATTTTCACTAGCTATTTCTAAACATGATTTATAACAACTTTCCAGTGCTTCACGATCCTTTTTTGAAGGTTTTGAACCTTGAGGAATGGCAGGTCCCACTGTATGAATCACATATTTTGCAGGCAAGTTATAAGCACTTGTAATTTTAGCTTTTCCAATATCTTCATCACAACCCTGCAACTGCATTATTTCATTGCACTCTTCTCTTAGCTGAACTCCAGAAGCAGAATGAATAACATTATCAATGCAATTGTGAAGAGGAATAAAACAACCCAATAATTTTGAATTTGCAGCATTAACGATTCCATCCACTTTTAAAGTTGTAATATCACCTTGCCAAAGCATGATTTTTCCATTAACCTCAGTGATATCTTCAATTGAAGTTAAATCTTTATTTAATGTTTCATCAGTTAAAAAATCATCCTGTATCTTTAAAAATTCATCTGATACTTTAGAAGGCATTCTTACATTCATTAATGCACGAAGCAGATTTCTTTTATCTTGATAATTTTTTGGAATTTCAATTACTTCATTTCGCTCATCAATTAAGTAATTAATCAAAAAATCTAATTGTTCTTGCCTATCCATTTAAACCCCTCCAATCCTTTAATAATAATTGAATTTTAGCATTTAAATGATTTTTGTAACTTTAAATAAACCTTGTAACTAAAGTAACTAATATATAATAATTTAATCAAAATATGACTATGGATAGTGAAAAATAGTTTGCCAGTTGATAAAACTCTGAATTTAATGTAACAACAGAGTATTATTTAACTGAATATGGAAAATCTATGAGTAGGATTGTCTATGAAACTAGCCATGTTTACTTTGAAAACACCTTTAAGAAACTTTAGAAATTGATGATTAAAATGACTGGTAAAATTTATATCATTGGAATTGGACCTGGTGCAAGCGAATATTTGACTAAAAAAGCTATTGATACTGTTAAAGCTAGTGATTATACTGTAGGAAGTACACGTGCAATCGACTTATTTGATGATGTGCAAAACACAATTGCATTTAATGTCAAGGAACTATTGGACACCCTAAAGCAAGGAGTTCAACTAGCATGTGACGGGAATACTGTTTCAATATTGTCAACTGGAGATCCTGGTTTTTCAGGTGTATTGAATACAGTTTTAAGATTATCCGATGAACTAAACTTCCCTAAAGAAGATATCGAAGTGATACCGGGAATCAGCTCACTTCAATTGGCAGCTGCCAAATGCCATATTCAATGGGATAACGCCAATGTAATGACATTTCATGGAAGAGAAAACATTGAAGACATTTTACCTGTTATTAACAATGGAAAAACAACAATAGCTCTTCCTTCAAGAAAAGTAAAGGATATGGCTCAATTCTTGCTTGACAATGGTGTTGAACCTGACCGCAAAGTTGTTGTATGTGAACGACTTAGTTACCCCGATGAGAAAATTGTCGAGGCAACATTAAAAGAGATTGCTTCAAGCGAATTTACCTATATGTGCATTATGATTATATATTAAGATTATTTACCCGTAAAATTCATTTTAAAAGTCATTTACTATTTAATTTTAAAAATAAAGTTCATATAAAATAGATATCATACTTTAATTGTTGATTTGATGAATAAATTAACAATTAGAGTAGATATTATGAATAAAAAAATAAACACCATATGTCTTATTTTCATATTTCTGTTTTTGATTTCTGCCGTTCAGGCAGCAGACAATGAAAATGAAACATTACAACAAATTCAACCGGATCCCCATGAGGATTTTAGTGTAGCCAGTGTCGAGAAAAATGAAGGACATGATGTTGAAAAATTAAGCGCAACCCAAGAAACAGAAAAGAAAAAAGTTTCTCTAACCGCTCCAAATGTTAAAATGCATTATAAAGATGGAAGCAAGTTTACAGTAACCTTAAAATACAAAAATAAAGCAATCAGCAATGCAAAAATACAAATTCAAATTAACAACAAAACTTTTACAAAAACAACCAATAAAAGTGGAAAAGTATCAGTTAATCTCAATTACAAAAGTGGAACATATACCGTTTTAAGCATTTGTAATGGAAATCATGAATTTGAAGGTGCAACCGCCAAAAGCACAGTAATAATTAAAAGTACTCTAAAATGCAATGATTTTACAAAATACTATAAGAATACTGCAAAATACCCATCTACATTTTATGATAAAAAAGGAAAACTTCTAAAGAATACTGCCGTTAAATTTAAACTAAATGGAAAAACCTACTCTGTTAAAACCAATTCTAAAGGCAAAGCTACATTAGCTATTGATTTGAAACCCAAAAAATACAGCATTTTAATAACAAATCCAAAAACAACAGAGACTATGACAAAAACAGTTACGATAAAATCATTGATTGAAACCAAAAACCTAACAGTTAATGAGGGCAAGAAATCTAAATTTAGAGTTAAAATCCTAAACAGCAAGGGCAAAGCATCACCAAATAAGAAAGTCACTATAAAATTGAATGGAAAAACATACACCAGAACTACAAATAAAACCGGAATCGCCACATTGGATGTCAATCTGGATTATGGAAAATACACAATTACAACACAATATGCGGGACTTATCTGCAAAAATAAAATAACGGTTAATAAAGTAATCAAACCGACTAGATTTACACATACCACTTTAATACCCAACTATGTTAATGTAACTTTGAACCACGTATTTGAAAATTCCGCCTACACTATAAAATCTGGGTTAAATGGAATTGTAAAAATGCCAAAAAATGAGATTTTTTCTGTAAAAATAGGTGATAAAAACTATTTATTTTCAAATGTGAAAATTGATGGAGTAAATTCAATAGTGATTGGCTATAAAAGTCATTTAATACCCTTAGATGGAAGCACAATTAAAAGTGATAAAAATAAAAGCAATCTAAAAGCTGATGGAATAATCATCTCAAGAATAAATGGTTTTACTCAAATCGATTATCAATCAAATACCTGCGATAATGTAGAATTATTTGGATTTTATGCTGATAAAGGAGAACTGAATACAGAAATATTAACATATATGAAAAACGATGAAATAAAGGCAAAAGTGACATTTTATACTCAAAGCTATGATGAAATGGGCATAAAATACAGCTTATCCAAATTTTATCAAAAAACAATTTATGATTTTAACTATAAAAGCTATGATGAAATAACAAATCACCACGCCGATTCTATAAAATTTACCAGCACAAAAAAACCTGTGACATTTAGCTATTTTGGAAATAGTATTGCAGGTTATGTGTCTAAAGAAAACATCATGACAAAATTTATTGTGAATGGAAGGGAAGAAGTGGAAAAACAGGAGACAATTAGCTATGGTCTTGCAGACAAATATCGGAAAAGCTTAGGTTTTGAAGTACTGCAATCTTATAGTATCATAAATGAAAAAATAACTAAAAAAATCTTAAAAAATTGGGTGGACAAAAGCAAATTTTATTTGAATAGATTTGGAGTCATGAATGTTTATGGAATGCATATGGCCAGCCTTGAAACAACATGGCTTGCAGATAAACTAGCCGATGAATATGCAAGTAAATTTGGTGTAACCTGGAAACGAGGACATGTCACAATCATTTTAGGTGGAATAAATCTAGAGGACACCTATTTAGATGTCTTAAATGCAGATATGGGAATGGATGTTAAAGGAACTAAGGACAACATTACTTCATTTAAGATGATGAATTCACTTCAATTACCTAATTTAGAGGAATATAGTTTAGAAGAAGTTGCAGAAAGGTTCTGGAATGTTACTAGAAATTCCCAAGACAATATGTTCATGGCCATAAGTAATAACAAATCCAGTTTTGCACAGTTAGGAGAAATGCTATACATTTTTGCAGAAGATGGAAGTAATTCAGCCATTATTGTCAATAGTACAAGCGGAGTTGCTAGTGTTATTCAATCCCACAACAACATGACCTACAAGGGAGCATCAATTGCAACAAGTTGTGACTGCTGCAGTGTTGGAATAATCCCTAAAGACATCATCAAAGGAATCAATAATGCGTTGGATCTCTTTTCACAAGAAAAAGCAAAAATAAGTGACTTATTAAACCAAATTCATCCAATGAGCAAAATGGCATATAAATTTCTAACATTTATTGGCGGAAAGGTCATGACCGGAGCTACAAAAGCAACTTTGAGTATTTTAGGAACAATGGTTTTTATACAGCAAACCGGTGCAGACATTAGGGACGAATATTTTGAAAAAAAAGACTGGCATAGCTTAATGGACACCATTACATTTACTCGTCCAGGATATAATCAAAATAAAAAAATCTACAATATTCCAAATAAAAATAATGGATATGACTATATTGAAGTTGAAATCAATAGTGACCTTACATTGAATAGAAATAACACAATATATATTAGTAATGGAAAAACAAAGAAATTGACAAAGGATGAAACCTACAAATATTTCAGTGATGAGACTTGGACACCATTTAACGTGCCTACAAAATATTGGGATAAAAGTTGGGGGATGAATAAATGAAAATAATAGATTCTTTTAAAAATCAACCCAGAACAATAAAAATATTGGACATTGTATTCATCATATGCATCATATACGAATTTATTCTAGTAACGTTTTCAAAGCAACTCAATATGTCAATGTCATTGTTGATGTTATTTATAATATTAGCAATTACGATTCATGGCTTAAACAGTGATTAATAGGTGATTTAATGAATAAAACTGAAATAATATTTTTGATAGTGGCAATAATCATATTACTCATTTGCATATCTACAATGCTTCAATATTCATTTATTTTCATTTTTCTACTTGGTTTAGCTATAATAGTCATATTAATGTCGCTTTTTACAAAATACAGTGCAAAATATGAAAATGAAAAATTATCGATGATATTTTGTGGATTAGGAATAATTCTTTTTGTAGTGTATTTTATAAATTCCATTTATACTGATTTTATCAATGAAAAATCAGCAGTCGATGGTTTATTTATTGTAACCTTATTCATCATTGCAATTTGTCTAGGATGGTTTTTTGAAGAAAAAAAGGATTAAAGTTAAAATAATTAATTTATTTTAACTTATTTTATTTTTTAAAGCTGAATAGCTTCTTGAACAACTTCATCGTTGTCTTCATCATCATATAAAATATGAGCTAATTTTAATAATTTTTCTTGTCCTTTAACTTCGTCTTTAAATAAAGGAACTTCAGCAATATGTTGATCTGGGAATTTTTGATCAATTAAAGCTAAACGCTTTTGTTGTAATTTGTGTCTTGAATGACAGAAGTCACAATCACAAATATCAGGCATTACTTGATTTACAATAACACTATCAACAGTAATGTCATATTTGCCTAATGCTTCCAATGCCCTTTCTGATTCATAAATTGACATCTCTTCAGGAATTACAACCATTTTAAATGTGGTTCTGTCAGGATCAGACAATACTTCTTTTGCCTTGTCAATTTGCTCTTTGGTTCTTTTTAAATCTTCAGAAGTTTGAGGATCATCTACTGCATCCATAAATGGCATGATTTTCCTTAATGCATTGGTAGCAGTGCCTAATTTAGCTTTAAGCATCATCATTTTACCTACCCATGAATCCATAACTTCAGGGAATGATAACAATCTTAAAGTATGTCCTGTTGGTGCTGTATCAAATACTACAACATCGAATTCATCGGAATTCATCACGCCCATAAACATTTCAAATGCAGCCGCTTCATCAGCTCCCGGTGAAGCTGATGCCATGTCCAACTGGTCTGATAAAAAGTCCATACCCAATAGACCTCCATCAGCATCAGGATTAGCTGCCCTTTCAGCTTCCAATTGTGCTTGCTTTTGAGCCATAGCTACTTCCGGGTCGATTTCAACTGCAAATAAATTTGTTTTGATTTCACGGGGATAGTTGCCAATAGGAACTTCAAGTGAATCAGATAGAGAATGTGCAGGGTCAGTTGATACAATTAATGTTTTTTTACCTTGTTCAGCTAACCATAAGGCAGTTGCAGAGGATATTGAAGTTTTTCCAACACCCCCTTTACCTCCAATGAAAATAAATGTGGTTTTATCTTTATTAAATTTAAAATAATCTTTAAATGCCAATTAGTTTACCTCCTTAATAAACTTACTTTTAGTTACTAAATGTTATTTAATTCATTATAGTATATAAAGTTAGTTATTATTGTAATTTTTATTTTTAAATTGATGCCTTTTGTATCGTTGACCCCATTAAGTCATATTACACTTTGCCTTGCTGAGATCCAGGATTCAATTTGATTTTTATTCTTTTATCCCTTTTAATCTAATGTAGAAATCGCAAGCTGTCAGTTCGAGTTAATTTATGCTAATTTCAGATTATCTGATGAAGAATTTTCTAATCAATCAGATTATCTATTTTATCAAAGAGTTGCCTATAGTTTTTAAAAAGATTCCTGAATTCATTATCATTTCTAGACAATAAAGTCATTTTCAGCTGTTTATCATTTTTTAAAATTTTCACTTGATCTGATTCATAATCATTATCAACAATTAATGATTTGATTTCATTATAATTATCTTCAGTTAAATTATGCCTTCTATGGTGGCTTAATATATCCATTGCATGAATAAGTCCATTTTCTTGCCTATCAATACAAGAAGACAGTTTAATCTTAGTAATCATATAATAAGGAGCTTCTATTTTATCTCGACGAAGCGTAATTGAAATTTTTGATATCACATAATCATCATTGCAATTTCCATTTAAGAACTCAATCAATTTAAACTGTTTTATATTTGCAGTATTATTCATGAAAGTCATGGTAATATATTATTTTTATAAATATTTAAGTTTAATGCAGTTTAAAATAGTAAAAATCATTTAGAAGAAATTAATTTACTTTAAATTGAAAAATATGCTATATAAGACTAAGTGATAACTAAAAAATTAATTATTTTCAATAAAAAAAATAAAAACACCAAAATATGTACATTTATT